>Ga0136651_10000638_pt1 | contig 19249 bp, 16 predicted proteins | sample Mar14236cmmetaG_FD_94867 | JGI IMG/M metagenome (GOLD analysis project Ga0136651, IMG submission 94867) | Marine hydrothermal vent microbial communities from Guaymas Basin, Gulf of California to study Microbial Dark Matter (Phase II) - Marker... ... | reverse complement strand
CTCGCGGGTGCGTACTACCAACATACCGTCCACGCGGCGTCCCCGGACGAAGCCTTCGTAAGCCTGCGCCTCATCGGGTGTATCCGGAGAACAGGTAGACACAAGCAGATCGTAGTCTTGCCCGGCGACACTGCCGATGCCGGCCAGTAGTTCGCTGAAATAGGGGTCCGAGAAGCGCGGGCCGTGGGTGGGAATGATAAAGCCGATGGCGTCGGTGCGCTGCTTCTGCAGCCGGCGGGCGGTGACGTTGGGCTGGTAGCCCATCTCGCGGGCAGCCTGCAAGACCCGCTGGCGCGTGGCCGGGGCGACGCCGGAATAACCAGCCAGGGCTCGCGAGACAGTAGCAACCGAGACGCCTAATCGGGTGCCGATGTCTTGCAAAGTCACGGGCATGAGATAAGCTCCTGCATGGTAAAAAGCGTGGTTCTACAATGTATTAGATGTTATGTGACACCCACACGATTGACGAATAATCAACTCGACAGCCAGTCGCATCCGGATCGGGATCTGGTTTTCTCGCTCGATCAGGTCCACTACACGCCGGGCAGCCTGGACACCGATACTGTGCCAACAGATGCGGACAGTGGTGAGGGGAGGGGTGTGCATCTGGGCCAGGAGCTGGTCGTCGAAGCCCACAACTGCGACCTCGTCGGGAACGACGCGGCCTGCCTGCTGGCAGGCCCGGATAGCTCCAACGGCGGTGGCGTCGTTGACGGCCATAACCGCTGTCAGATCGGGGTATTCCTCCAGAGCGGTGAGCATGGCCTCACGACCGGTATCAACGATGGTGTTGGGCATAAAAACGACGTGAGGTTCGAGCCCAGCCTCGTGCAGTGCGCAGCGATAACCGGCGGCGCGCTCACGGCTGCTGAGCCAGTCTGTTGGACCGGATAGAAACAGGATGCGCTCGTGACCGTGCCCGATGAGATGTTTGACAGCCTGGTAAGCCCCATCCTCATTGTCGCACAATACGCAATCAACGCTTGTTTCGTTGAGCAGGTTATCTACGAGGACGATAGGGAGACCCTTATTTCGCAGTCGGAGGATAAAACGAGGACTAAAGGCCGGCCCGTTCAAGATAAGCCCATCCACCCGGCCCTGTCGTACCATGTTGGGCACATTGAGGCTCTTCACCGCTTCTTTATCCACGTAAGTGGTGAACATGTGGTAACCGTGCCTGGTCAGTTCCTCGTCTATACCTTCGAGGGTATTGGACGTTACGTTGCTAGGCCTGAAATCGGCCTGTGAACTGGAAGTATACTTGTAGCCGATGTAACCAACATTGTACGTGTGTGCGGTAGCCAGACTGCGGGCCGATGCAGAGGGGGAATAGTCCAACTCCTGCGTGACCTGTAGTACTCGCTCACGGGTCTGGGGGCTGATGCCGGGGCGGTCGTTGAGCACCCGCGAGACGGTGGATGGGGAGACACCAGCCTTGGCAGCGACGTCTTTGATAGTTGTAGTCACCCTTGCACCTCGGTTATGCAACTACTATGCAACCGCTTGCATAAGTGTTTACATTTTACCACAAAAATAGTGCTCTGTCAATACCCAATTGAATGAATCGGGGGCTAATGGAGGGATTTCAACAAAGACGTTGGAGAAACCTGAGAGGGAACAAGTCCTGTGTTTACTTCTCTCCCACCAACCACAACACCTGGTAGGGAGCCACCCGCAGGCTCAGGTCGCCGGAGGTGTCCACCGGAAAGGCAGCCCCGGTGATGAGGTCGCGCACCTGGCCGGAGTGAGGGAAGGGGAGTGAAGCCAGGTTGGCCGAGAAAGGTTGCTCGGCGTTGGAGACATTGTGGATGCACAGCAACGATGTATCCCCGTCCGGCGCGATGCGCAGGAGGACGAAAAGAGCGGGATGAATAGAGAGCACCTGCTGCGGCCCGTTGGGATGAAAGGCTGGGTGCGCGGCGCGGGTACGAATGAGGTGCAGGTAGGGATAGAACACTTTATGGCGCAGCGAGGAGGGGTCCGCCAACTCTTGCTCCAGTTCGTCGCGGCGGAATTTCTCCCGGTTGATGGAGCGATACCGCCCGGTCTGCTCCACGCCGGCGGGGTCACTGCGGGAGCCGAACAGACTGTGGACGTAGATGCCCGGCACCCCGGCCAAACTGAGCATGATGGCCTGGGAAGCCAAAAAGCGGCGCGCTTGCAAGTCTAGCGGCTCGGCGCCATCGGGGTCGGAGAGGGCATCAAAGTAGGAGATGTTTAACTCATAGACGCTCTGCGTGCCGTCGGAGTTGGTTTTGTAAGAAACGTAGCCGCCGTGGGCCAGCGTGCGCTCGACCAATCCCTGCACCTCCGCCGGGCTGAGGATACCCTCGGCCGGCCGCACTCCAATGCCATCGTGGGAGGCGAGGAAATTGAAGAAGGTGGTGCTGTCGGAGGGGGAGGAGAGACCGGCGGCCCACTCGGAGAGGTAGGTGGCGTCGCCGGACAGGAAAGCGTGAAAGACCAAGGGGGGCAGCGAGAACTGGTAGACCATCTGCGCCTCATCCGTGCCGTCGCCAAAGTAGGAGACGTTCTCCTCGTGCGGAACGTTCGTCTCGGTGACAATGATCACGTAGGGCGCAACAGCATCAAAGATGGCGCGGAAGAGTTTCACCACCCGGTGCGTCTCCTCCAGGTGGATGCAGGTCGTGCCGATCTTTTTCCACAGGTAGGCGATGGCGTCCAACCGGATGAGGTCGGCCCCTTTCTCGACGTAGAGCAAGAGAACCTCGATGACCTTGAGCAACACGTCGGGGTTAGCATAATCGGGGTCAATCTGGTCCGCGCTAAAGGTGGTCCAGACCAGCCGTTCGCCAAAGGCCGTCTGCACGGGGGTCAGGAGCGGCAGTGCCCGGGGGCGCACGACCTGCGAGAGATCGGTGCCTTCCTCGACAACGATAAAATAGTCGGCGAACTCGGGGTTGCCTTTCAGGAATTCCTGAAACCAGCGACTTTGTGCCGAGACGTGATTGATGACGGCGTCGAACATCAAACGAAAGTGGCGGCCCAGCCGTTCGACGTCCGCCCACGTGCCAAAATCAGGGTTGACGGCCGTGTGGTCAATGATGGAGAAACCGTCGTCGGAGGAATAGGGAAAAAAGGGCAGGATGTGGACGCCGGTGACGGCGGATTTGATGTACTTCTCCAGCACCTCGGTCAGGGTCTGGAGCGGGGGCTGGCCCCGCTCCGTCACCTGGTCGCCATAAGTGATGAGGATGACGTCGCGCTCCGTCAGGCGCTCCTGGGGGGCCAGACGCTCCCGCGCAGCGAGTCGCGGGTTACGCTCCCTGAACTGTGCCAGGATGGCGCGGAGGCGCTCTAGTAGGACGGGCGCTCGTTTCGCGCCGTACAGGAATGTCAGGTGATCGAGGATGCGTTGCTCGATGGATTCAGGCACCGTAAAGTCTGCTGAGTGTGTTGACATTGGGGTATATTTTACGCCAGTTACTCAAAGCATGCAAGCGGCCACTCCTCAGACTGCGCCTCTACCTCCTTGACAATTCGAGTGTCAGGCCAATCTCCAACGACCATGCTCCCAGGGAAGTGGTGGGTGACGAGAGTGTGGAGGGCCAGTTTCCCCACGTGAGACACAAGGTTCTCCTATTTTCAGCGGCTTTGCTCATCGGACGCCAATATGAGTAAAGACGTGACCAGGACGCGCCCCTACTGTTGCAATGACAGGTTGTAATGGTGTCCGTTGCTTACCCTTTCACACCTCCCGCCGTGAGTCCTTCCTCCAGGAACCGTTCCAGGGCGAGGAAGAGAACCACCACCGGCACCGTCATGATGGTCGAAGCGGCCATGACGACGTGCGGGCGCGGGCTGGGATCGTTAAAGATGGTGTTGATCTTGATCGGCATAGTGAACAGATCACGGCTGTTCAGGAACACGAGGGCGTAGAGGAACTCGTTCCAGGCGATCATAAAGGTGTAAATGGCAACCGAGACCAGTGCCGGAATAGCCAGGGGCAACGTGACCCGCCAGATCACGCCCACGCGGCTGCAACCGTCAATCAGACCGGCCTGCTCAATCTCGGCCGGAATGGTGCGAAAGTAGTTGGCCAACATATAGAGCGCCACGGGAAGTGTCTGCGCCAGGTAGGTAAGGATCAACACCGTGAGGTTGTCCTGGACCTCGAACCCAATACTCGCGCCGATCTGGGACACCATGGCGAACAACGGGATGATCAACAGAATGCCCGGAAACAAGTAGACGACCAGGATGCCATTGAGCATCGCGTTCTTGCCCCGAAAGTGCAATCGGGCCACCGCGTACGCGCCTAACGTAGACAAAATCACGGCGATGACAGACGTGGGAATTGCGACCTTGAGACTATTGACGATATTGGCGCCAAAGTTCCAAAAGTCGAACAACTCCAGGTAAGCCTCCGGCCGCAGAGCGCCGGGGATGTAGACCGGTTCCCGTCCGCCGATCTCGGCATAAGTCTTGAAGGATGAACTGACCATCCAGTAAAAGGGGAACAGGATACTGGTCAGGAAGAATATCATGGTCACCGCGAAAATGAAGCGGGGCCAGTTGATCCACTGTGCTATGTGATCAATCAGACTCAGACTTGCGTCTCTCGAGGGACGGGTGGGATTAGTTGCAGTCATCTTGGCCTCCATTTACTCTTCGGCGCTTCTCATGACGGTACTCACGTATATCAGCAGGAACACGACCAGGATGAGCAGCAGGATCATGGCGTTGGCCGCGCCTTTGCCAAAGTTGAACGATCCAAAACTGAACTGGTACGTGAGCACCGGGAGGACGTTCGTGCCGAAACCGCCTCCGGTCAGCAAAAAGATGTCGTCGAACTTGTTGAACGTCCAGATCAACCGGAGCAAAAAGATAGAGCCCAACACGTAGCGCAATTCGGGTATCGTAATGTACAGAAACTTGTGCCAGGTGTTGGCACCATCCACGTCGGCAGCCTCGTACATGGTCTTGTCAATGGCCTGGAGCCGGGCCAGGATCATTAGCATAGCGAACGGGAAATAGCGCCATGCCGTAAAAACGACCACCAGCCATAGTGCGAGACCGCGCGTGGATAGATAGGCCTTGGGCAAGTCGATGAGATTCAATTTCATCAGAATGTCGTTGAGCACCCCAGACGGGCGTGGATCGAGGATCCAGCGCCAGACAAAGGCCACACTGACGATGGGCGCGACGTAGGAAAAGAGAAAGATGGCGCGCGCCAACCCTCGGCCGCGGAATGGTCGGTTGAGCAACAGCGACGCGATCAAGCCGACGACCATTGTCAGGATCGTCGCGGCGAACGAGTAGACGACGCTGGTGACAGCCGCTCCCCAACTTTGCAGTCCCTGCCACTTGAAAGCGAAATCTTTGACGACCGCGCGATAGTTATCCAGGCCCACGAACGGCGCCTGGAAGACGTCGTTCAGGTTCTTGAGCCCCACGTCACGAAAACTGATCCATACGCTAAAGATCGCCGGGAAGAGGATCAACCCGAAAACAATCAGCAGTGTAGGTAGAATCAACACCCAGGCCAGGCGCGCTTCACGAGCGTCGAGCGAGTTCCAACGCCGGCTGAATGATGAGCGTGAATCTTGAGTTGAAACAGCCATGGTCTTGCCTCCCAATTCACTATCGGGGCGGGGATTAGTTTGACAATGGCATATTCGCATCGCACGGCGGTTGAAACCGCGTGCTACACCTGCAAAGTCGCCCTTCGGCGACTGGGACAGTCCACGCAGGTGGACTTGGCAGTAGTTGCCCGCGAATTTATTCGCCGGGCTTTTAATGTGCCATTGTCAAATTAAACCAATTTCTTTGGAAAAAATCCTGCAAAGGGGCTGAGGATGCAACACACCGGTGCTGCATCCTCAGCCGTCATTCTACATCTACTGACGTTCGGCCAGCATAGCCTCGACCTGTTCCTGCAGCCACGCGGCGGCGGTCTCAGGTGTCATGGTACCTTCCAGGGCGATGTTGCTAATGGCCTGCGGGATGAGTAGCCGGGCTTCGATGTCGCCGACCACGGCCCGCTCTGTGGCGTCATAGTCCGGGCGGAAGAGCCAGCGCTGCATGGTCTCAAAGCCGTTGGCGATCTGGCTCAATGTCTCATCCGAGTAGTTCGCGAAGAAGGGGCTGAGGCCTTTCCACCCATCCACCGCGCTCTTCAGCACGGGCACCTTGCCGAAGGGAGCCAGGGCCAGGATGTCAATGTAGCCCTCGGTCAAAAAGTACTCTACGACCATCTGCGCTTCGGGGTCAGCGCCCTGCATGATGCCCAGCGTCACCAACTGCCCGTAGGATGCAGAGCCGTTCGGCCCGACCATCTGCGGCGCGAAGCCGGTCTTGAGCGCCAGGTCCTCCACGGCGATCTCGACCTTGCCGCCAGCCTCCAGGCCGGAGCCTTCCACCAGGTCGTCCATGATGTAGGTGCTGTAGAACAGCATGCCGGACTGGTCGAGTTCGTAGGCCTCGCGCGCGCCGCGCCAGTACTGTGGACCTTCCATAGCGCAGCGCTGCAGGCCAGCGTAGAACTCTAGGGCCTCGATCATCTCCGGCGTGTTCATGGTGACGTTGCCGGCTTCGTCGAATGGCCAGGCGTTGTTGGACATAGCGACTTGCTCAAAGACCTGGTGCGGGTAGTTCTGACCCGGATCCGTACCGAGCGTGAGAGCGTACAGCAGGTTGCCCGTGCCCGGCAGGGCGTCGCAGGCAGCGTTGATGTCGTCCCAGGAGACCGGCGGATTGAGGCCTGCCTCCTCGAAGGAGTCGGTGCGGTACCAGATCGCCTGAATCCAGCCATCGAACGGCACGGCGGCGTACTTGCCGGTGTCGGGATCGGTGACCATCGCCAGCGGGCCGGCGCGGAAGTCGTCCTTGCCGATGCTGGCGACCACAGCCTCGGCGGCGTCCTCGTCCAGGATGCCGTCGGCGGCGAAGGTTGATACGCGCTCGACGCCCATGCGGACGATGTCGGGCAACCGGTTGGCGGCCATGGCCGTGGCGATGCGCTGCGACACGCCCGCTTCCTCGATCGGGACGATGCGCACTTCGATCTCGGGGTGTTCGGCCATGAACCCGGCCGCCACCGCCTCGTACACGTTCACGCGATCTTCCTCATTGTCGGTGGTCCAGAACTCGACGACGGTCTTTTCGCCTGGTTCGACCGGCACTTCCACCGTGACCTGGACTTCCTTCTCCACTTCCACCGGCACCTCGACCTCTTCCTTCTCGGTCACGATGCGGGTGACTTCCACCTCGACGATCTCTGGCGTGGGTGCCGCGCAGGCCGCCAGTAGTCCGACCAGAATAGCGCCGAGCATTAACAGACTTGCATACTTTTTCATCTCGAAACTCCTCCTTAGTTAGTAAATAGTTGGTTTAGCGGAAACTGACAGAAACGTTCGTGGTTCCATCCAGCGTATATCCATCACCCCCTTTCTTGAATTCACCGCGCCGTCGCGCCACACGATTCACGCACGATCAACTGCGGTGTCAGGATCACGTGGCGCTCTTCCAGCGTCTCCCCTTCGATCAGTCGAACGAGCATGTGGCTTATGCGCTGCCCAATCTCGTAGATGGGCTGCCGCACAGTGGTCAACGGTGGATGGGAGTGGGCGGCCAGGGAGACGTCGTCGAAGCCGGTCACGGCCACGCTTCGCGGTGACGGCTCAGCGGAACCGTCGCGCCCGACCGTCAGCCCTAGCCCCTGGGCGGCACTGATGACCCCTAGTGCCATCAAATCGTTGCAGGCGATAATGGCGCTGGGAGGATCGTCCCGCGTCAGAAAGGCCCGCCCAATCTCGTGGCCGCTGCGCTCCGTCAGGTCACCGTGTTCGACTAATGTTTGCTCAATGGGCAGGCCCGCCTCCGCCATGGCCTCCTCAAACCCCAGCCGGCGGTAGTGAGCGAACGTCAGGTTCTCCGGCGGAAGGATGATGGCGATGCGGCGGTGGCCCAGGGCAATCAGATGGTATGTGGCCTCGCGGATGCCGGCAGCGCCGTCCACGTCGAGGTAACAAAAGTCGCCCTCCACACGGGAGCGGCCAAAGGCGACGAAAGGGAACCGTTGCTCCAGCAAGTAGGCGATGCGTGCGTCCTGTTCGCGGGTGCGCACCACCAGCATACCATCCACGCGGCGCCCCTGGACGAAACGTTCGTAGGTCTGCATCTCGGCAGGTGTGTCCGGGGAGCAGGTGGAGACGAGGACGTCGTAATCCTGCTCGGCGGCAGCGTTGCCGATGCCAGCCATCAACTCGCTAAAGTAGGGGTCCGAAAAGCGCGGGCCAAAGGTGGGGATGATAAAGCCAATGACATCGGTGCTCTGTTTCTGCAAGCGGCGGGCGGTGACGTTGGGGTGGTATCCCATCTCCCGGGCGGCTTGCAAGACCCGCTGGCGTGTGGCCGGTGCGACGCCGGAGTAACCAGCCAGGGCTCGTGAGACGGTAGCGACCGAAACACCCAGATGGGTGGCAATGTCTTGCAGAGTTACAGGCATAGGAGGTTCCTGTGTGGGAGAAGGCGCGATCTAAAACGTTTTAGACCTGCCAATATTATACTCTAAAACGTTTTAGATGTCAAGAGGGTTGATCGGGTTTTCCTGGGGCAAATCATCGGACGAGGGACAGAGTTGCGCGAATAGCGAGAATGAGGTATCCTTATATGGTGTCCCCAATGTGCACGACTGGCGTGCTTTTCAATCACCTGAACCCTGTTGATTGACAAAGCCGGAAAACGATGATTCGGACACGGATTTCACAGATTGGCAGGACAATAGCAAGGAGAATCCGTGTGATTCCGTGTCCAATGTTAAATTTGTCAGCCAATCAGCACCTGAACTGAGAAAGGATTAGCAGGGTATTTTGTTATGTCAGAACACAATTTTGATGCCGTTGTCTTTGATCTGGATGGTGTGATCACCCACACCGCTTCGGTGCATAGCGCCGCCTGGAAACAGATGTTTGACGAATTTCTGCAAGCCTACGCCGCCAAGACCGGTGAACCTGTGCGCGAGTTTTCCCACACCCACGACTATTTGCCCTACATAGACGGAAAACCCAGGTACAAGGGTGTGGCCTCATTCCTGCAATCGCGGAGCATTGATCTTCCCTTTGGCACCCCGGCCGATAGTCCGCGCCAGGAGACGATCTGTGGATTGGGCAACCGCAAGAACGAGATATTCAACGAGATGATTGCCGGGGGAGGGGTGGGAGTATTCTCTTCCACCGTGGACTTTGTCAAGCACCTGCGTGATAGGGGTATTAGAGTGGGTGTGGCTTCGTCCAGCAAGAACTGCAAAACAGTCCTGGATGCAGCCGGACTATCAGACCTCTTTGAAACGCGGGTAGATGGAATTGTCTCCGCCGAACTCGGTCTGAAGGGAAAACCGGAACCCGACATCTTTACTACCGCCTGCGATAATCTCGGCGTACACTATGATCGGGCCGTTATCGTGGAGGATGCCGTTTCCGGTGTGCAGGCGGGATTGAACGGGAACTTTGGTCTGGTTCTGGGCATTGCCCGGGAGAACAACGAGTCGGAACTGAAACTCAACGGCGCAGACATCGTCGTCAAGGACCTGGGCGAAATTGATTTTGACGACCTGGAAGAATGGTTTTCAAAAGGACTCGACCAAGAGCAATGGTCTCTGAGTTATTTCGACTATTCCAGAGAGAAAGAAGGAACCCGGGAAGCGCTCTGCACAGTGGGGAACGGGTATTTCGGGACTCGCGGCGCTCTGGAAGAATCCAAGGCGAACGGTACGAATTATCCAGGCACCTACATTGCCGGGGTGTATAACCGGCTGGAATCCGAGGTGGCCGGGCGAACTATCGTCAACGAAGATTTCGTGAACTGTCCCAACTGGTTGCCTTTGACCTTTAGGATTGGGAATGATGAATGGCTGGACGTGAACAAAACAGAGATTGTCAGTTTCACCCGCCGGTTGGATTTTCGGAATGGCGTTCTCTACAGAAGGATGGTGGTGAGAGATACCGCCGCCAGAGAAACCTTGATCGAATCCAGCCGCCTGGTCAGTATGGCTCAACCCCATCTGGCAGCGCTCAGGTACAGCATCACACCCCTGAACTATGCCGGGCGCATTTCTGTCCGGTCGGGATTGGACGGCAGTATCGTCAATGCCGGCGTGGAACGCTACCGTGGCCTCAGTTCGAAACACCTGGAGCCGGTCACTGAGGGGGGGCGGGATAATGTCAGTTACATAGTGCTGCAAACCAATCAATCCCGGATTCGGATAGCGGAGGTCGCTAAAGTTCTTGTCTCCGTTAACAGTGAGCGTGTTAATCCAGAAATCACCCTGGACAGCCAAGCGGGGGTAGTCTATTCGACCTTTGATCTGGAAGCAAAACAGGATTGCTCCATCACTGTTGACAAAGTGGTGGCTATTTATACTTCTAATGACAAGGACGTCGAGAACCCGCTGGAAGCAGCGCAAGAGGCCCTGCAGAATACCAACAGTTTTGAAGATGTGTTACAGGCCAGCGCCGCCGCCTGGGCAGACGTGTGGGAAAAGATCGACATTCAGATAGAAGGCGACCGCCTGGCGCAAAAACTGATCAGACTGCACCTGTACCACTTGCTGGTGACGGCGTCGCCCCACAACGTTGACATTGACGCCGGGATCCCGGCTCGGGGATTACACGGGGAAGCCTATCGCGGGCACATTTTCTGGGACGAACTGTTTGTCCTGCCGTTCTACGATCTGCATTTCTCAGACACGGCCAGGTCTGTTCTCCTGTACCGGTATCGGAGATTGGATCAGGCCAGGGCTTGTGCAAAAGAGTATGGGTACGAGGGAGCAATGTTCCCCTGGCAGAGCGGCAGTGACGGCCGGGAAGAGACGCAGGTGCTCCACTTGAACCCAATGTCCGGGGAGTGGGGTGCCGATCACAGTTCACTTCAAAGACACGTTTCTTTGGCCATTGCCTACAACGTCTGGCAATATTTCTGGATCACCAATGATACTGAATTCCTCGAAACGTATGGCGCCGAGATGTTTCTGGAAATCTGTCGTTTCTGGGCCAGTAAGGCAAGTTACAATGAGCAGACGGGACGTTACGAAATAGACCGAGTTATGGGACCGGACGAGTATCACGAAAAGTACCCTGATGCAGAGATAGGCGGGTTGAAAGATAACGCCTACACAAATATCATGGCCGTTTGGGCTTTCAACACGGCTTTCGAGATCCTCGATGTACTGGGTGAGCAGGACAGAAAGGAGATCGCAGAGAAAATCGGCCTGACGGAAAAAGAACTGGAACGATGGCAGGATATCAGCCAGAGAATACACATCCCCATTTCCGACGCCGGTATCCTGGAGCAATACGACGGCTATTTTGATCTGAAAGAATTGGATTGGGACGGGTACAAAAAAAAGTATGGCAATATCAGCAGAATGGACCGCATTCTGAAGGCGGAAGGAAAATCCCCGGATGAATACAAAGTGGCTAAACAGGCAGATGCCTTGATGACGTTCTATAATCTGGATGTAGGCCAAGTGGCAGAAATTCTGAATAAGGCCGGTTACGCCACCGGGGGTGATTTGTTGCAGGTGAACCTGGACTATTATTTGCAGAGGACGTCCCATGGTTCTACACTGAGCAGGCTGGTCCATTCCTACCTGGCAAACCTGGTGGGGGACAGGGAACTCAGTTGGCAGTTTTATCTGGAGGCGCTCAAGAGCGATTATACGGATATTCAGGGTGGCACGACAAAAGAGGGCATTCACACAGGAGTTATGGCCGGGACAGTGATTTTGGCATTGAAGGCTTATGCGGGGCTGGATGTGAGCGGCGAACAGATCAAAATTGCTCCCCGTTTGCCCGCAGCCTGGCGTAAGGTGTCTTTTAGTGTTGAATTCAGGGGAGATAGGTATCATTTCGTAGTGATGCCGGAGAACACAGATTGGCAGGATTGGCGGATTCGGAAGTAACGCCTGAGAAAGTGGAAAATTTGATAACGTCCGCAAGAAATCGAAGGAGAATCGTGAAATGTTAGGAGATGTACTTCTGATCACAAAAAAGCACGAAAAAGCGGCGGCACAGATCGTTGACAGACTGGGCAGAATCGAGTCGGACAAAATGGTGATAGCCATTGGGGGTGAATCTGGTTCTGGGAAGTCTGAATTGGCCCATGTGACAAGTAGACGGCTGAAGGACAAAGGAAAATTGGCCAAGATTCTCCACATAGATAATTATTACAAGATTCCTCCCCAGGAAAGAACAGAGTGGAGAAAGAGACACGGCGTAGAAAGCATCGGGTTGTCAGAATACGATTGGGGCCTGATCAACCAGAACATTGCCGAGTTCAGGGAAAGCAAGGAGGCGGTTCTGCCCTGTATAGACCTACTGACCGATCAGCAAGACAAGTTGATCACAAACTTTGAAGGCATAAAGTATCTCATCGTGGAAGGACTATATTCCCTCAAGGCAGATGCGGATTTGAGGATATTTATTGATTTAACTTACCACGAGACGAAAAAGGCTCAAATCCTTAGGGGGAAAGAACCGCAGAACAAGTTTAGGCTACAGGTGTTGCAAAGGGAACACGAGGTGGTGCAGTCTTTGCGGCCATCAGCAGACCTTTTGGTGACTGAAGATTTTGACGTGGTCAAAGCCAGGGAATAGGCCGAGCAGGCAGTTACTCTGGGACTGGCACAAGATTGAATAGAGTTATTGGAGGAAACGAGCAAATGGTCATCACCCAGGAACTAGGTCTGCGCACTCGCGGCCACTGCGACATCCAGGACATTACCCCCCAGGTCGCGGGCGCGGTGAGGGATGCGGGCTTGCAGGCAGGCATCGTCACCATCTTTTGCCCCGGCTCGACCGGCGGCCTGACCACCATTGAGTACGAGAACGGTGCATTGGCCGATCTTGAACAGGTGCTTGACGAGATCACGCCGCCCGACCGGGACTACCGCCACCACCTGCGCTGGGGGGACGACAACGGGCACTCCCACGTCCGCGCTGCCCTGATCAGCCCCTCGCTGACGGTGCCCTTTGTCGAGGGCCGCCTCACGTTGGGCACGTGGCAGCAGATCGTGTTCCTCGATTTCGACACCCGCCCCAGGTCACGCCAGCTAATCGTGCAGATGATAGGAGAGTAGACCCAGCGCCGCCGTAAACAGACGGCGCTGGGCTGCAAAGACAACCCAGCATCGGCTCTTCAGACCGATGCGCAGGAGGCAAAAGATGCCCAACTCTAAAATGATGGAAGCGACGGCCGAACGACGCCGCAAGATGCGCCCCCAGGCCAAGCGCGCCTACCGCAAGTATGGTGCGCGGACACACGAATTGATCCGCCAGATGGGCGGCCCCACACAGGCTGACCACGATCGGGCCTACGACCGGCTGGCCCGCATGGGCGAATTTATCACATCCGAACTGCTAGAGGCCCTGGCTGACCCGACGTTGGACCCTATCGCCGCCGACGAAGTCGTCTCCCTCCTGGGTGGCACCGGCGACGAGCGAGCGCGGGAGCCGGTGTGGCAATTCCTCCAGGCCAACCTGGACGATCCAGAGCGGGTCTCAACAGCCGCGTTGAGCCTGTCCGGCCTGGGGGATGACCGCGCCTTGCCCTACCTGCGCGAAGAAATGGACGCCGACGATGAGGAAATCGTCTCCAATGCAGTGGCGAGCATGATCATGATGGGACAGATGGAGGACATCCCTCACCTGCGCCAGGTGCATCGCCGCCACCGCGCCAATCACGAGATTCGTTTCGGCATCGCCAACGCCATACTCACCATCTTGGGCCAGGCTGACCAGTACACCTTTAGCCGGACGATGGATGATATCCAGGCCAATTTCGCGGATCGAGACCTGTGGGCCGACTTGTGGGCCATCCTGGAGAGCCAGTTTGGAACCCCACACTACCCGGTGCATTGAATCAGACAAGGCGAAATGTTCCTGAAACAAACAACTTGTACAGATCACTTTTTCCCCACTGACGTCGTCGCCACCGGCGAGGTTCTCTGGGACGTCATCGGAGCGGCCAAGCACCTGGGCGGCGCGCCCTTTAACTTTGCCGTCCACTGCCACCATCTGGGCGCCCGCAGCGCCATTGTCAGCCGCGTGGGCCAGGACGAACTGGGCGACGAAATTATGGCCCGGGCGCGAGACCTGGGTGTGGACACCAGCCTGATTCAGCATGACAGCGAGCATCCAACGGGGCAGGTGCGCGTCACGCTCGACGCTCGCGGCCAGCCCGAGTTCGACATCTGCACCGGCGCGGCCTATGACTATCTCGCTGCCAGCCCGGCCGCAATCGAGCGCGTCCACACCGCCGACGTGGTCTGCTTTGGCACGCTGGCGCAGCGGTGCCCGGTGGCGCGGCAGTCCATCGCCACACTGCTGGAGGCCGCCTCCCTTCGACAGGCTCAGGGCAGCGCGCATGCGCTCCTCGTCTGCGATCTGAACCTGCGCCCGCCTCACCATTCCGTCGAGGTCGTGCGCGACTCGCTGGCGCGGTGCCACTTGCTCAAGTTGAACGGCGACGAACTGCGCGTGGTGCAAGGGATGCTGGGGCGGGACGGCCTGGACGAGGACGCTTTTCTGCTCTACCTGCTGGACGCCTACAAGATAGAGTTGGTCTGCGTGACGCTGGACGCGCGCGGGTGCATCCTGCGCACGCTCGAGGAGCGAGTCGCCGCGCCCGGTTATCCGTGCCGGGTCGTGGACACGGTCGGCTCCGGGGATGCTTTCACGGCGGCGCTGGTCGTGAAATATCTAGCGGGCTGGCCGCTGGCCGAGGTGGCCGACTTTGCCAACCTGGTGGGGGCCTACGTCGCCACGCAGCACGGCGCGACGCCGCCCATCACGCCGGACGCGCTGAGAGATTTTGCCAACAAATAGCAATGAACAATGAACAACCCCCCTCACCCAGCAAACAACGCCGATCAGCCTTTCCACTGCCCTGGCTGATCGTCGCGCTCGCGGTAGTGGCGTCCCTGGCCTTTCTCATCGCCACGCCGGGCGGACTGCTGACCAAGGCGGACTTGATCTGCAGTGCCGTGTGCGGCCGCCTGACAGCGCACTCGTTCATTATTGCCGGGCGCCAACTGCCGCTCTGCGCTCGCTGCACCGGCACTTTTATCGGCGCGCTGGTCGGGTTCTTGGGACAGGCCATGGTACTACGCCGCCACCGCGCCGCCGAGTTCCCTCCCCCGTTCATCATTGTCATCATTGCCGTCTTTACGCTGATGTGGGCCGGCGATGGCCTCAATTCCTACCTGACCATCCTCAACGGCCCGCACCTCTACGAATCTCAGAATTGGCTAAGACTAGTCACCGGTGCGCTCAACGGGTTGACGATGAGCGTGCTCGTCTACCCGGTCGTCAACTTTACGCTGTGGCGACACCCCCTCCCTGAGCGCGCCATGCGGAACCTGCGCGATTTGAGCATACTACTGTTGCTCGAAGCCGGCATGGTTGGCCTGGTACTCACCCGATGGTCTCTTTTGCTCTACCCACTGGCCCTGTTGAGCGCACTGGGCGTGTTGGCCCTGCTCACCAGCGTCAATAGCATACTGGTGGTAATGATCGTGCGGCGGGAGAACGTGGTAGAGACCTGGCAGGAAGCAACCATCCCGCTGTTGGCCGGCTTTACATTGAGCATCATCCAGATCAGTGTGATGGACATTGTGAGGTACACACTCACCGGCACGATGGAAAGCATTCTCCCGCTACCTTGAGCACGCTGTCAGGAGAACATGGATCGGGAGGATTGGCGGATCAGATCAGATAATCCCGCCGCATCTGCTCAATAAAGTGGGGCAATGTAGCCGAGGTTTCCATACCTCGCGGGCATAACGCGCTATGGAAAGCGCGGCTACGTTAAAAGTGCCCCAGAATATTGAGATGATACATCCCGCCGATCTGTGTTCTTGAGAACGCGGATCGGGAGGATTGACGGACCAGAAGGGAACGGCTATAATTGGTACAACTTTGACGGAGGAAACGTGCGATGATTGGACAAGCCTTTATGAGCCTGGCGACCGCCTTTGGCCTCTCGACCTCGGCCGGGCTGAACGCTTACATCCCACTTCTGGTCGTGGCCCTCCTGGCCCGCTTCACATCGCTGGTCACGCTCAACGAGCCGTGGGACGCGCTGAGCAGTTGGTGGGTCGTCGGCACGCTGATTGTGCTATTAGCCATCGAGATCCTGGTAGACAAGGTGCCCGCCGTAGACACCGTCAATGACGCCATCCAGACCTTTGTCCGGCCGGCAGCCGGGGCGATTCTCTTCGCCTCCACCACCAACACCATCGGCCTGAGCCCGGTGCTGGCGGCCGTATGCGGGGTGATCCTGGCCGGTGGCGTACACGTCGTCAAGGCAGGTGGGCGGCCGGTGTTGACGGCCACAACTGCAGGGATGGTCAATCCCATCGTGAGCACGCTCGAGGATATTGTCTCATTCGTGGTGTCGGTGCTGGCCATCGTGATTCCCCTCCTGATGGCCACGCTGATCATGTTCGTGGCAGCGTTGCTTACCTGGTGGTACGTGCGCCGTCGCCAACGCCAGCGCGTGTGAAACCCCCCATGTAAATACCGATTATGCACAAAAAATTAAAGCCCTTTGACATAAACCGCGCCATCCTGGCGTTCTGTGTGCTCTCCTTCACCCTCGGCCTCAGCCTGCTCTCTGCCGGGCAGGTGCATGGCCTCTGGGAGATTCCCCAGACTATTGAGCCGTCCGAAAAAAACCATTCGTCGCCTAGCAAGATGATCATCTCCACGCCCACCCCCACGCCGGTCGTCCTGCCCGACCAGGCCCAGGTGCCCATCCTGATGTATCACTACGTCTCCGAACTCCCACTCAATCCCGACATCTACCGCCTCGACCTGACCGTCTTGCCGGAGGACTTTATAGCGCAACTCCAATATCTGGCCGACGCGGGTTACCACACCATCACACTGACCGACCTGTACATGCACCTGACACAGGGAGTTCCGCTGCCGGAAAAGCCCATCGTGCTCACCTTTGACGATGGCTACAGGGACGCTTACGAGGTCGTGTTCCCCCTACTACTGGACTATGGCTTCACGGGCACCTTTTTCGTGCTCGCCACCCCGACCCACTTTGAGTCGCCGGACTATATGACGTGGGCGCAGATGAAAGAGATGTCGGACGCGGGGATGGAGATCCAGAGCCACGGGCGGGACCACGTAGACCTGCGCGGGCGCTCCTACGACTATTTAGTCTACCAGACGTTGGGCATCCAGGAGGCGATACAGTATCACACCGGCCGTCTGCCCCGCTTTTTCTGCTATCCCTCTGGCCGGTACGACGACAACCTGATCTCCGTGCTTGAGTCAGCCGGCTACTGGGGCGCGGTGACGACGGAATGGGGCCAGACACACACGCGAGAGGGTCTGTTCGAGATGCCGCGCCTGCGCGTCCGGGGAAACGATACGCTAGAGAGTTTCGTTGACAGGCTGGAGAATTAGACTGTGATGCGCCAAGACTGTGCGGCTGGCAACCCTCAACTCAGACATTGATCATCAATATCGTGGCGACCAGCAACAATCCTGCGACCGTCAGCAGCCCCATCCCGGCCCAGAAGCGCAACCGGCCCATCGTCTTTTCGTAATCGTCCACGCGCAACTGGGTGGCACGCTTTTGATACACAGAAGTAAAGATGAACGCCGGTACCTGCAACCCGTAGCGAATGACGGTAAAGACAAGCATCAAGTTGGGCAAAGTGGCGGCCGCGCCGAGCAGCGCGGCGACGATGAACTGCCAACCCCACATCAGGCTGATGACAGCGTTGGGGTAGATGAACATACTATTGCGCCACAACGCCTTGGCATAATCCCATTTGGAATACCCGGCCGAAAGCGGCTCATCGCCAAAGAGCAACGTCCCCAGCCACAGGCCCGCCATCACCACGCTGCTGATGACCGATCCCCAGGCGGCAAAGCCAGTATTATTAGTCAGGGCCAGGGCGCCGGCCAGCGCGAAAAAGCCCAGTCCGCCGACCTCCAGGGGCAACCGCAAGGGATTGCCCCTACCAAAGGCCAGCCGGTAGCCGACGATCAGCGCGGCCAAAAGCAGCGGTGCCCCGACGCTGATCCAGCGGCTCACGCCAGGGATGTCAAAGGTGATCCAGTGGACTATCCACGGCAAAAAAGCGACCGTCATCCAGGCCATGCCCGGCAGCGGGATCGGCCCGGCGGGGCGCTGACCGGCAGGCGCCTCGTACGAGACCTCTCCGGTCGGCTTGAACAGACTGTCCATCTTGAGCAACAGGCTAATGTCGCCCGTGGCGTTGTATAGCCCTTGCATCATCGCCTCCTGCCCGGCAAGTTCACCCCGGCTGATCCTGAGCCACACGTCGGACGGGGTAGAGATGGTGAGAGTAGGGGAGGCGGCGGTTCCTTGGTGGAAAGTACACTCACCGCCAGCGATGCGCAGGTGGTAGACGCTCAACGCTTACCTGGCCCACGCAGTGGGCGGGCGCAACCTGGAGCGGACCTTTACCACTGTCTTTGCCGGATACGCCATCGGCGGGTTGATCTCGCCCACGGTGGGCGGCTGGCTGGCCGAGGCGACGACGATGCGCACGGTCTACTTTGTGGCCGCTGCCGTCTTTGCCCTCTCGACGCTCATCACCCTGTGGGTCTCCCCGCAACCCGTGTCCCCGCGCGTGAAGCAGGGGCCGCGCTGGGGGGCGAGGCCGAGCGCGGGCTGTTGCTGGGCGCCACCGAGACGACAGTCGCCGTCGCCCAGGTCGTCGCGCCCTACGTGGCAGGCTGGCTGTACGCCGGCGATCCGGCGTATCCCTTCGTGGCATCATTGGCGCTGATCCCGGTCGCGTTGCTGTTGATGATTATTGGACTGCCGCGCACCTGACCACTGGCCCAGACGACCGCTTTCGGGTACAATAAGGCCGGGAGGTATCTTCTCAAAATGTAGGGGCGAACCCTTGCGGTCGCCCTGGCGGGCAGATGCAAGACCTGCCCCTACCCCAAATTATTGAGAAGATACGCCGGGAGCACAAGGCCGCCACCGGCCAAGTTCTCTGTCATCGCGGAGCACGTCTGGCTGCTGGAAAAGACCGGCGCAAGAGATGGTGGTGAGGTCCTGGTAATGGGTGGCCCTGATTGGGAGGACCAAGATTGGTGAAAGAGAAGCAACCAGGTCTGGCGGAGAGGGAGGAGCGCATCAGAGTTCCGGACGTCACGCCGGCCTTTGCCGGTGGCGGCCCGGTAGCCCAGGCATTGGGGGACAGGTACCGCTACCGGGCGGGCCAGGT
>Ga0136651_10000633_pt1 | contig 19366 bp, 13 predicted proteins | sample Mar14236cmmetaG_FD_94867 | JGI IMG/M metagenome (GOLD analysis project Ga0136651, IMG submission 94867) | Marine hydrothermal vent microbial communities from Guaymas Basin, Gulf of California to study Microbial Dark Matter (Phase II) - Marker... ... | reverse complement strand
CTCTAAGAGAGATGCCTATTTGGTCAAAATTGAGAGAGGAAGCAATGAGTAAAGGAGTGCATCTTATGCTTTTAGCTCAACCTGTTGAGTATGTAGTTGATGGGAATAATCTCTTACAAGGAGTAAAAGTTGCTCTTACAAGATTAGGCGATTTAGATTCTTCTGGACGCCGTATACCAGAAAAATTAGGCCCAGATTCAGAATACATTTTACCTGTCTCTGTATGTATAGAAGCAATAGGTCAGAAGATACCCCAGGAAGTAAAATATGCTCTTAACGGGGTGAATTTTGATTCAAGAGGGTTAATAAAGGTAGATCAACATTACCAAACAAGCAGAAAAGGTGTCTTCGCTGGCGGTGATATTGTAAATGGGGGTGGAACCGTAGTTAGGGCAGTTGCAGACGGTTTGCATGCCGCAAAAGCAATAGACAACTACCTTAAAGAGATGTCATCATGAAAAGAGATAGCTATCAGAGAAAGTGTGCTTTGGTAACAGGATCAACCAGAGGAATTGGTCAAGCAATAGCTATGGAGCTTGCAAAGGAAGGGATAAATATTGCTGTTAATGGAAGAGGTACGTTAGACACTGCTACACAGACTCTTGATATGTGTAGGAAGGAAGGAGTAGATGCTCATTATTTTCAAGCTGATATATCTGATACTGCATCTCGAGAGAATTTAGTGAGAGAAATAAAAGAAAGATTTGGAAGAATAGATATACTTGTAAATAATGCAGGTGTTGCTCCCATAGAAAGAAAAGATATCCTGGAGACAACAGAGAGAAGCTTTGATAGAGTTATTGCAATCAACTTAAAGGGAGCTTTTTTTCTTACTCAAATTGTTGCCAAATGGATGATTGAACAGAAAGAAAAATTTCCAGATCGAGAATTTGTAATTGTGAATATTTCCTCTGTCTCTTCTTATGCTGTTTCTATTAACCGACCTGAGTACTGTATAAGTAAAGCAGGTATAAGCATGATGACAAAGCTTTTCGCGATAAAATTAGCCACGTGGGATATTAAGGTATACGAAGTAAGACCAGGTATAATACTAACAGATATGACTCAGCCAGTAAAAGAAAAATATGATAAAATGCTAAAAGAAGGAATCTTTCCTATCAAAAGGTGGGGAACTCCAGAGGATGTGGGTAAGGCAGTAGTTGCGCTTGTCAAAGGATTTTATCCTTACTCTACGGGAGATATTATTAATGTTGATGGTGGATTCCATATCAGGAGGTTATAGAAAGGATGAAAGAATATGCATGTGATGTGTTGGTGATAGGAGGAGGGGGAGCTGGTCTCCGTGCTGCAGTCGCAGCGGCAGAAAAAGATTCTATGGCAAAGATTATCTTGGCTCTTAAAGGAAAATTAGGAATAAGCGGTGTAACTGCTACTGCTTGCTCTGATCGGATGGCTTTTCACGTCACTTTACCTTTCACGCAACCAGTAAAAGAGAATAACTGGAAATATCATGCTGAAGATATCTATAAGTTGGGAGGGTATGCTTCAGATGAGGATTTGGCTCAAATATTGGCCAGAAATTCTCGGGAGGCTTTCGAATATCTGGACAGATTGGGAGTTCCATGGATCAAAAAAGGAGATAAGCCTGATCAGTTCTTGACAGATGGTTCTATGTATGCACGAGCTTGCTATACAGGCCCTTATACAGCTATCCATATTGAAGAGGTACTTATTAAAAGGATAAAGGAGACTCAGGTAAAGATAATGGAAAATATTTTTATTGTTGACTTGATCATTTCCTCTTCTGAGAACAGAGTAGTAGGAGCGTTAGGGTTAGATGAAAAAGACAATCCTATAATTTTTAAAAGTAAAGCAACTATTTTAGCTACTGGAGGGGCAGGAGAAGTCTTCGCGGTCAGTGTCTATCCTCGAGAAATGACAGGTGATGGATATGCTATGGCTTATCGAGCAGGAGCTGATTTGGTAAATATGGAGTTTATCCAGATAGGCTTATCTTCAGTTGCAACTAAATTAGCATGCTCTGGTAGTATGATGCGAGCTATCCCCCGTTTTGTTAACGATAAGGGAGAGGAGTTTTTAGAGAAATATTTTCCGCGTAATTCGTCTTTGAGCGAAATTTACCTTACTGTTTTCCAAAAAGGAGCAAGCTGGCCAATATCATTTGAACATAAGTCTCATTTGATCGATATAGCTGTGTATAAAGAGATAAGAGAAGGTAAAAAAGTTTATTTAGATTATACACGGAATCCAAAAAATTTGAAGTGGGAGGAACTAAGAGAAATAAGCAACTGGTATAAAAAGGTTAAAGGAATTGATTTGTTGAGCGGAGAGGAGCTGAGAAAAATACCTCTGGAGAGACTTCGGAGAATAAATCCAGAGATATTGTCTTGGTTTGAAAAAAGAGGATTTGACTTGATGAAAGAGGGAAAAATAGAGATAGCTCCTGCAGCTCAGCATTTCCAGGGTGGAGTCAAGATACGGAGGAGAGCAGAGACATCCGTCAAAGGTCTTTTTGCTGCAGGAGAATGTGCTGGTGGACAGCATGGAGCTAATAGACCAGGGGGTAATGCCTTGCTTGATTGTCAAGTATTTGGCAAAATTGCTGGATTAAGCGCTATAGACGAGACAGGAAGAATAGGTCGATATAAAATAGAATCTAAAGATGTTGAAAAAATTTATAACATATTGAAGGATTTGAATTGTAAGAGCAAAGGAGAAAAGGCTCTCTTAGTTAGAAGTCAAATTCAGGAATTACTTTTTTCCCATGCTAGTATTATAAGAACGGAAGAAGGGCTAAGTAAAGCATTTGAAAGGCTGAGAGAAGTAGAAAGAGAGGGAATTAGCGTTGATGAAAAAGGTATCAAGTTTGCTTTAGAGACCCTAAATCTTCTAAAAGTGGCCCAGATGGTGGTTGGATCAGCAATGATTCGAAAGGAAAGTCGTGGACCACATATATACTATCGTAGATTTGAAGACCCGGAGCCTCTTCCTAAAGATGATAATAGCTGGAAAAATAAATACATAGTCATAAGGAAACGTGGAGAAAAGATGCAGTTTGAGATAAAAAGTGTTGTAGTTGTACAGAAATCAATGAATCATAATTAACTTTTTGTTGAGAGGAAAAGAGGTGAAATATCTTATTGGTTTATATTAATTATGAGGAAAATAAGTAAAAAATAAGGAGGAAAAATCCTATGAATAAAAGAAAAACCCTGCAAACTTTACTTGAGGGAGGAATTATACCTGTTATAAGGGCAAAGTCCTCTGATGAGGCTCTTAAAATAGTTGATGCAATTCGTGAGGGAGGGATAAAAACTATTGAGGTTACAATGACTGTTCCCGGGGCAATTGGTGTTATGGAAAAGGTAAACGCAAAACTGGGAGAGGATGTTTTACTTGGAGCAGGGACAGTACTTGATGCAGAAACCGCAAGAGCCTGCATTTTAGCAGGAGCAAAATTTGTTGTAGGGCCCTGTTTTAACCCTGAAATGGTAAAAATGTGCAGACGCTACAGCATTGTAGCTATTCCCGGGGCAATGACTCCAACAGAAATATTAAGGGCATGGGAAAATGGGGCAGACATTGTAAAAGTTTTCCCCATAGCAAATCTTGGTGGACCCTCCTACATTAAGGCAGTAAAAGCACCCCTGCCTCAAATTCCTCTAAATCCAACAGGTGGTATAGATCTTTCAAATGCAGGTGACTTTATCAGGGCAGGAGCAGATGTTATATCAGTTGGAAGTTCACTTGTTGATAAGAAGGCTGTAGCAGAAGGAAAGTATGAGGTTATCACAGAAAATGCCAGAAAATTCTTAGATGAGGTAAAGAAAGCAAGAGAGGGAAAAAAGTAGAAAATGGGAGGAGAAAATATGGCTACCCTTTCTATAAGACCAAAAGAGGAGTGCAAATATGCCCTTGTTGCCCTTGGGGAGGTTATGATAAGGCTTAATCCTGGTGATGGAAGAGTTAGAACAGCAAGGTATTTTACAGTATCAGAGGGTGGAGGAGAGTACAATGTGGCAAGAGCACTGAGAAAGGTATTTGGACTTCCCACAGCAATTGTGACAGCTCTTCCTGATTGCGAGGTTGGGCACTTATGTGAGGACCTTATGATGCAGGGTGGAGTTGATTTATCTCATGTTGTCTGGTTCCCTTTTGATGGTGTGGGAAGGGAGGTTCGTGTTGGTTTAAACTGGACAGAAAAAGGCTATGGTGTAAGAAATGCAAAGACAGAGTATGATAGAGGTCATAGCGCAGCCTCCAAGTTAAAAAAAGGAGATATTGACTGGGAAAAAATATTTAAAAAAGAAGGTGCAAGGTGGTTTCACACAGGGGGTATCTTTGCAGCCCTCTCAGAGACAACCCCTGATGTGATTATTGAGGCTATGCAGGTTGCAAAAGAGGCAGGAACAGTAATATCTTATGATCTTAACTACAGGGCATCCTTATGGAGGGCAATAGGCGGAAAGGAAAAAGCACAAAAGATAAACAGAAAAATTGCTCCCTTTGTTGATGTGATGATGGGAAATGAAGAGGATTTTGAGGCAGCACTTGGGCTTGAGGTAAAGGGAGTTGATATTACCAAAAAAATGGACATTGAAAGGACAGAAGGCTTTGAGTTAATGGCAAAGGAGGCAACAAAAAGGTATCCCAATTTTAAAGCTGTTTTAACTTCATTAAGAAATGCAAAAACTGCTCTTATAAATGACTGGGGTGGTATCCTTTACATGGATGGAGAATTTTACAAAGCAACCCCAAGAAAAAATCTTGAAATTTATGATCGTGTGGGGATGGGAGATAGCTTTGCCTCAGGATTTATCTATGCGATGCTATCTGGAAAAGATCCGCAGGAGGCTATTGAATATGCTGCAGCTCATGGTGCTCTTGCCGGAACAACTCCAGGTGATACCAGTATGGCTACTTTGGCTGAAGTGGAAAGAGAGATAGAGCGTGCCAGAAAAGGAGGAGTAGCAAGGGCTGCACGTTAAAATAAAAAAGAGCTTGAAGAGGAGTTTTTAATAGGATCAGATTTTTCGTTGAATTCACGGGAAGGCCAAATTGCCAGGAAGGTAAGGAAGGGTTGATCTTATACAATAGGCCACAATGTGAGTGATAAATTTTATTTGTTCAAGGTACCAGATTCCAAATTTTCTCTGTCTTTTCTTTAGTTTTATTTTTTATTAGAAAAATACCAAAAGAGAATAACCAGCATTGTGACTGAATTTTCAATGGATAGAAAGGTTAGTCTTTTCCAGAATTGTATTGGATTTATATGGAGAATTTAATTTCTCTTTCTTTCCACCCCAATTTTGTGAAAGTGCAGCATAATACCATATTTATCAACGCATTTCTTTGACATTTGCCTCCTTTTTTGATAGTATTTAAACTGAAACCCATAATAAAAGGGGGTCGGTGATGAAAGAGATAAAATTTGGAACCGATGGGTGGAGAGGTGTCATTGCCGATGACTTTACTTTTGAAAGAGTGGAAAAAGTCGCCCAGGCTATTGCTGACTACTATAATCTTCAGAAAGATAAAGAAAAAGGTATTGTTATAGGATATGATACCCGTTTTCTCTCCTCTGAATTTGCAAGAAGGGTTGCAGAAGTTCTTCTGGGAAATGGCATACCCGTGCTTTTTTCTCAAAGCGATGTTCCCACACAGGCTGTTTCTTTCACAGTTCTTGAAAGAAAGCTTCCTGGAGGAATAATGATTACTGCTTCACACAATCCTCCAAGATTCAATGGAGTGAAAATTAAAAGCTCTCAAGGATGCTCTGCTACACCCGATATAACAGGGAAAATTGAATCTATACTTTATAAAAATCCGGTGAAGGTTCTCTCCTGGGAAGAGGCAGAAAAAAAGGGACTTGCTACAGAAGTTGACCTTTTGCCTCCTTATTTAAATAAGGTTATCTCCTTTCTTAATATGGACCTTGTAAGCAAGGCCTCCTTCAAAATAGTCTATGACCCGATGTATGGAGTAGGATGCGGGCTTCTTGAGAGAGTTTTGGAAAATTCTGATTGCAAGGTTTATACTATTCATCCCAAACCAAATCCTGGTTTTGGAGGAATAAACCCAGAGCCTATTGAAGAGAATCTTGAGGATTTGAAAAGGGAAGTTAAAAGAAGAGGGGCTGACATTGGAATTGCAACTGATGGTGATGCTGATAGGGTAGGGATTGTGGATGAAAAAGGAAGGTACTTTTCTCCTCTTCAGGTTTTTTCTCTTTTGCTTTTGTATCTTGTTGAGGAAAGAAAAATGAAAGGCAAGGTGGTAAAGACAGTTTCCCTTGGCTATCAACCAGAGAGAATTTCCCGTAAGTTTGGTCTTCAGTGGGAACAGACCCCTGTGGGTTTCAAATACATCGCCGAGAAAATGCTTAAAGAGAAGGTTATATTGGGTGGAGAGGAAAGTGGTGGTTACGGTTACTATGGGCATCTCCCTGAAAGAGATGGTATACTATCGGCCCTTCTTTTTGTAGAAATGATGGTAAAGAAGGAAAAGCCCTTATCCAGAATTTTAGATGATATGGAGAAAAAATTTGGAAGCTCCTTTTTTAAGAGAATAGATTTTCAGAAGGAGGGAGTAGACAAGGAAAAAATGGTAAAAGAGCTCACCTTAAACCCTCCCCGAGCACTGGGAAGTGTACCTTTGAGGGAGGTATTAACAATAGATGGGGTAAAATTTATCATGGAGGATGAAAGCTGGCTTTTGATAAGGCCTTCAGGAACAGAGCCTAAAGTTAGGGTTTATGCAGAGGCTTCTAAGGAAAGCCAGCTTGAGAGAATTGTTCAAGAAGGTAAAGAGCTTGCCTTAAGCGTTATTGAGAAGATAAGATAGGGGATAAATGTATAAAGATGTTTTAATAGCAGGTTTTGGTGGGCAGGGGGTGATATTTGCCGGGAAGCTTCTTGCCTGTGCCGGATTGAGAGAGAAAAGGGAGGTTGTTTTTTATCCTTCCTATGGTGCTGAGATGCGAGGGGGAGCGGCCAACTGCACGGTAATAATTTCTGATAGCATGATACCCTCGCCCATTGTTTCTCGTCCTCAAAGTGGAATACTGATGAGTTACCCTGCGCTTGAGAGATTTTTGTATAAAATAAAAGAAGAAGGTTACATTGTTATTAACACCTCTCTTATAAAAGACAGTATAAAAAGAGAAAAAGTGAGGTTAATAAAAGTTCCTGCAACTGAGATAGCAGAAAAGATGGGAAGTGCAAAGGCTGCAAATATGGTAGCTCTTGGTGCATGGGCTTTTGTTTCAAGGGCAGTTTCGCTTGATAGCCTTATTTTAAGTTTAAAGGAGGTTTTGTCTGAAGATAAAATTTCTCTTTTAAAGATTAATCAGGACTGTTTGAAAAAGGGGTGGGAGTTTGTCTCAGAATCTGATTGATAGTTTTCTTGACCATCTTTGCGTAGAAAGAGGTCTTTCCCCAAGAACTTTATCTTCTTATAAGATTGATCTTGAACAATTTAAAAACTGGCTTTCCTCTGTAGAAAGAGGTGAGTTAACCTCTGTTTCCTCCTCTGTAGTGGGAAAGTATGTATCCTTTTTGAAGAAAAAAGGTCTTTCTACCTCATCAATTGCAAGAAAGCTTTCCTGTATAAGAGCTTTTTACCGTTTTTTATTAGCAGAAGGAAAAGTTAGAGAAAATCCCGCAGAGGCTATCAGTTCTCCTCGCCGGGGAAGGAAAATTCCTTCTTATCTTTCTTTAAGAGAAGTTGAGAAGTTGCTTGAGGCGCCTCTTACCACCTCCTTTCTGGGTATAAGAGATAAAGCTATTCTTGAGTGCCTTTATGCAAGTGGTTTGCGCATATCCGAGCTTGTAAATTTGAACAGAGAAGATGTTAGTCTTAATTCCGGGTGGGTTAAGGTTAAAGGTAAAGGCTCTCGTGAGAGAATGGTTCCTCTGGGAAAGGAAGCTTTAAAGTGGCTTTCCAGGTACTTGAAAGAAAGAAAAGATTTAAAGAAAGACTCCCCTCTTTTTTGCAACAGGTATGGAAAGAGAATTTCCCGTCAGTCTTGCTGGAAGATGATAAAAAAATACGCAAAAATTGCCGGTATAAAAAAGGAAATATCTCCTCACACCTTAAGACATTCTTTTGCTACCCATCTTCTTTCAGGGGATGCGGATCTTCGGTCTGTTCAGGAGCTTTTAGGACACGTGAACATATCCACCACACAGATATATACCCATATTACCCAGGAAAGGCTTGTAAAAGTTTACAGAAAATATCACCCGAGAGCTTAAAATGGAGGTAATAACCACCCATACAAGCTGTGATTTTGACGGACTTGCCAGCATGATAGCGGCAAAAAAACTTTACCCAAAAGCAAAAGTTTTCTTTTCCTCTTCTCCTTCTCAGGAAGTGAGAGACTTCATGCATCTTTACGGAGAACTTCTTCCTGTAGAGAAAAAGATTGATAAGATAAGTCTTGAAAAAGTTAAAAGGCTTATCCTGGTTGACACAAGATGGGTTGATAGGATAGGGGTGTTTGGTGAGATTATTAAAAGAAAAAATGTGGAAATCCACGTTTATGATCATCATCCCTTTCATCCCGAGGCAATAAAGGGAAGTTTTGAGGTATGCAGGGAGGTGGGAGCTGCAACAAGTATCCTGGTGGATATTATTAAAAAAAGGGGGATTTACCTTTCTCCCTTTGAGGCCACTTTATTTACCCTGGGAATTTACGAGGATACAGGTTCCCTCAGTTTTTCTTCGACAACTTCCTTTGATCTTGAAGCTGTTTCTTATCTTTTAGACAGAAGAGCAAATCTTGAGTTTATTTCCACTTTTTTAAGTCATACCTTGACAGAAAAGCAATTTTTGCTTTTGAAAGAGTTTTTGGAGAAGGCAAAAACTATATACATAAACGGAGTAGAGGTGGTTATAGTAAAAGCCAGAGTGGAAGGTTTCGTAGGGGGTATTTCTGCGCCCTTACAAAAGTTTGTTAGTTTAAAAAATCCTGATGTGGTTTTTGCTATTGTGGGTTCTGGAGAGAAGGTTTATGTAATGGCTCGTTCCCGTCTTCCCTTTGTCAATGTTGATGAAATACTGACTCCTCTGGGAGGAGGAGGACACAGTCTTGCAGCATCGGCTCTCTTAAAAGATGTTGATTTGAGAGAGGTGGAGGAAAAACTTGAGGAAATTCTAAGAAAGAAAATTAGTGCTTATTTTACAGTAGGAAAAATAATTCCCCCTTTTTTTAAAAAAGTTTCTCCTGAAACAAGCTTGAAAAAAGTAAAAGAAATTTTGGATAAAGAAGGATTACAGGTTTTACCTGTGGAAGATAAGGGCAGGATAATTGGAGTGATATCAAAAAGACAGGTTGAGAATGCTATTAAGCACGCTTCTTTCTCCTCTTCAATTAAAGGTTATTATTCAAGGAAAATTGTTTCTATCTCCCCCTCTTTCTCCTTAAAGAAAGTCCAGCAGCTAATGATGCAGGAGGAGGTTCCATGGGTTCTTGTTTTTGATAAAGATAAATTTCAGGGAATTGTGACAAGTCTTGATGTATTTAATGCATTTTATTTAAATCCTCCTTCAGGAGAAAACCTTTCTTCTCTTTTAAAGAAAAAGGTTCCTGCTAAAGTTATGGATGTGCTTTTTGAAGCAGGAAAACTTGCTCAAAGTCTTAATTTTTCGGTCTTTATAGTGGGAGGATTTGTGAGAGACCTTCTTTTGGGGAAAGAGAATTTTGACATAGACCTTTCGGTGGAAGGTGATGGAATTTTTTTTGCTAAAAAATTAGCAGAAAAACTGAAAGCACATCTTACTCTTCACCCTGAATTTGGAACTGCTACTTTATACCTGGGTGAAGGCTTCAAGCTTGACATAGCAACTTCCCGTCGCGAATTTTATCCTCGCCCGGGGGCACTACCCCGGGTTGAGCCTGCCTGTTTAAAGGAAGATCTTTTTAGGAGGGATTTTACAGTTAATGCAATGGCTATCAGCATCAATCCTTACGATTTTGGTAGATTAATTGATTTTTTTGGAGGAAAAGAGGATATTGAAAATGCCAGAGTGAAGGTTCTACACTCCAAAAGCTTTGTAGATGATCCTACGAGGATATTCCGTGCTATAAGGTTTGAACAAAGATACGGATTTAAAATTGACAAAGATACAGAAAATTTAATTAAAGAAGCAGTTGAAAAGAACTTCTTTAGGTATGTAAGTGGTAAAAGGATAAAAGAGGAACTTGTTCAGATATTGGAGGAGGACAGACCTGATAAAAACCTGAAAAGAATAAAACAGCTCGGGATTTTAAAGATTATTCATCCTAAACTGAAATTCACCTCTTGTAAAGAGAGGCTCCTTGATCATTTGGTAGATGCTATTGCGACCTATGAGCTTTTGACGGGAAAGGAGAGCAAAAGGTGGCTTGTAAAGCTTTGTTTGCTTTTTGAGAGAGTTACCAGAGAGGAGGTGGAAGATTTCTGCAAAAAATACAGTTTTACCAGAGAAGAAAAAGAAACTCTTCTTACAAGTTGCAAGGAGTGGCGTAAAATAGTAAAAGCGCTTGCGGTTCCTAAAATAAGGCCAAGTTCAATTTGTTTTCTTCTTGACCCTTTTCCTCCGGAAACCCTTATCTTTACAATGGCAAGGACAAAAAGTAAGATAGTGAAAAAAAGAATAATTTTTTATCTTTCTCACCTGCAAAAAATTAAACTTGAGACGACAGGTGAGGACCTGAAAAAATTGGGCTATCGTCCCTCGCCTGAGTTTTCCCGGATACTGGAGGAGGTAAAAAGAGCAAAACTTGATGGAATTATAGGGACAAAAGAAGAGGAAATTGAATTTATCAGAAAAAACTTTCCACCAGGGAGATACAAATGAGAGCAATTTTTATTCTTTTTGTTGCTGTTATTCTTTTTTTCTCTGTTATTCTTCATGAGGTTGCCCATGGTCTTATGGCTGAAAGACACGGAGACCCTACGGCAAGAATCATGGGGAGGATAACTCTCAATCCCCTTCCTCACATAGATCCTATAGGTACAATTTTGTTGCCGGGAATTATGATTATTATGAGCCTTTTTGGAGCCTCTGTTCCTATATTTGGATGGGCAAAACCTGTGCCTGTAAATCCTCAGAACCTAAACAATCCCAAAAAGGACATGATATGGGTTGCTCTTGCAGGACCCGGGACAAATTTTCTTGTAGCCTTCTTTTTTGCTCTTTTATATCGTCTGCTTGCTGTTCCAGGAAGTCTTGGAGGAGCTGTTCTTTTTTACGGGACAGCCATAAATCTTTTTCTCACTTTTTTTAACCTTATCCCTATTCCTCCTCTTGATGGTTCACGCATTCTCTCAGGACTTCTTCCCGAGCATTTGAGCTATCGTCTTTCCCAGATTGAGCCTTTTGGTTTCATAATTCTTGTGGTCTTGTTAATGGGGGGTGTTCTTAACTATCTTTTTTATGCTTTGCTGAAGTTAAGCCTTGTTTTAACTGGTGCCAGTTCCTTTCTTTGGTGAAAGCACAGCTACTGATCTTCCTTTTTTCTCAAAGATGTATTTTGTCTGTGGCTTAACTTTTAAAGGGTATTTGCCTGTAAAGCAGGCAGTACAAAAGTTTTCGGGGTTTTTAACACAGCTTAAAAGTCCTTCAAGAGAAAGATATCCAAGAGAGTTAGCTCCCACCTTTTCTCTTATCTGTTCCACAGTGTGAGTTGAGGCTATAAGCTCTTTTTTAACAGGAGTATCAATTCCGAAAAAGCAGGGAAATTTAATTGGAGGGGAGCTTATTCTAAAGTGTATCTCTTTTGCTCCTGCCTTTCTTAAAAGGCTTATTATTTTCCTGCTTGTTGTGCCTCTCACAATAGAGTCGTCCACGAGAACTACCCTTTTCCCATCTAAAACCCCCTTTATGGGATTAAGCTTTATTCTAACCTCCATGTCTCTTATAAATTGTAGAGGCTGAATAAAGGTTCTTCCCACATAGTGGTTTCTTGTGAAGCCTATTCCATAGGGTATACCGCTTTCTCTTGCGTATCCAAGTGCAGCTGATATTCCTGAGTCAGGGACAGGTATGACAAGGTCTGCTTTTGCAGGGTGTTCTCTTGCAAGAGTTCTTCCCATTTTTTCTCTGACTTTGTGCACAGTTTCCCCAAATACTATGCTATCAGGACGAGCAAAGTAGATGTATTCAAATATACATTGGGAAATTTTCTTTGGTTTTTCTATAGTATAAGAATTTATCCCTTTTTTATCAATCACTATCATTTCTCCGGGCTTTACCTCTCTTATGTACTTTGCTCCTACAAGGTCAAAGGCACAGGTTTCTGAGGCAAAAAGATAACTTGAGTCAAGCAAGCCCAGGACAAGAGGTCTAAATCCATGAGGGTCTCTTGCTCCAATAAGGACATCGTTGAAAAGCATGAGCAAAGAGTATGCTCCTTTTACACGTTTTAAAGCTTGAGCTATTGCTTGTTTTCTCCCCAGAGACTTTGTTAATTTTGTAAAAAGGTGAATTATCACCTCTGTATCCATGGTAGATTGAAAAATAGAGCCGGAAGATTCAAGTTTTTCCCTTATTTCAGCAGCATTTATGAGATTTCCATTATGAGATATTGCTATTCCTTCTCCAAAAAAACTTATAAGAAGGGGTTGAATGTTGGAAGGAGAGGTTGAACCTGTTGTGGAGTAGCGATTGTGCCCTATGGCAAATTTTCCTGGCATGGAAGAGAGGACATCTTCGGTAAAAATTGAGTCTACAAGCCCCAATCCTCTGTGTATGATTGTATTGGAGCCATCTGAGACAACTATACCGGCACTTTCCTGTCCCCTGTGCTGAAGAGCGTAAAGGCCAAGGTAGGTTATCTTTGCCGCTTGAGGATGATTGTGAATACCAAATACCCCGCACTTTTCCCTCACCTATACCCTCCTTTTTAAATTATAGAAAAAAAAGGAAGCTTTACAAATTGTAAAGTGAGCCGTTTTTCTCAAATTTTAAAAGATGGGGAACAACAAGGTCTACAATTTCCGGATCAAATTGCTTTCCTTTCGCTTTGATAATTTCGTCAATAGCATCAAGTGGAGAAAGCTTTTTTCTATAACATCTTTCAGTAGTCATGGCATCGTAGGCATCTATTATTGCGAAAAGTCTTGCTGGAAGAGGTATTTTTTTAGCTTTAAGTCCTTCAGGGTAACCTCTTCCATCAAACCTTTCGTGATGATACAGAACTATACTCAGTCCTTCCTTAAGAAAAGTGGTGGGACGAAGTATCTGGTAACCAATGGTGGGATGTTGCTTCATTCTTTCAAATTCTGATGGAGAAAGAGGTTCTTTTTTCCTGAGTATACTTTCCTCAATTCCAATTTTTCCGATATCGTGAAGTTCTGCTGTTCTCTTATATGTTATGAGCTTTTCTTCCTGTATGCCAATTCTTCTTCCCACTTTTACAAGAAGTTCTGATGTTCTTCGGGAGTGCTCTGCAGTGTAGGAGTCTTTGGCATCTACAGCAAGAACAAGTGCTTTTGTCGTGGCTTCGTAGTTAAGTTCAACAGCTTTTTGCAAGTCCTGGATCATTTTTGTGTTTTCTATGAAGAAGTCTCTTTTTTGTAAAGCTTTTTCAGCAGCATTTAGAACCTGCTCTTTGCCGAAGGGTTTGACAATGTAGTCAAAGGCACCAAGACGGAGGGCTTTTATACTTGAGGAAAAATCAGGATAAGCTGTTATCACAATGACTTCAACGTCCGGCTTTTTTCTTTTTACTTTTTCTAGAAACTCGATTCCATTCATGGAAAACATTCTTATGTCAGTGAATATGAGATCAGGCTCAAGGGAAAGTTCCAAAAGAGCCTTTTCAGGCCTGTCGAAGGTGAATACCTCGTATTTACCTTTCAAAATCATTTTAAGTGAAAGCTGAACACTTCTTTCATCATCCACCACAAATACTCTGGGTGTCTTTTTTTCTTTCAATTCCGAGCTCCTTTTACATCAGATAGGAGGGTGATAGCGTGGAAGATAAACAGAAACAGTTGCGCCCTCATTTCTATTTGAAGGTATTATACTACCTCCGTGTTCTTCAATAATTCTTTGAGAGATGGTTAGTCCAAGCCCTATGCCTTTGTTTTTTGTTGTAAAGAAAGGGTCAAATATTTTTTTACTTGTTTCTTCAGGAAATCCCGGACCGTTGTCTTTAAACTCTATTTTTATGTATTTTGTTTGAGGTGGTATCTTTTTTTTACTTTTTTCAGAAAAAGTGAAGTGAGGCAGATTTCCACAATTTTCGCAGGAAATTTCTATTTTAACCTGTTTTTCTTCTATTGCCTCCACTGCGTTTATTATAATATTTTCAAACGCATCAATTATTGCTTTTTCATCAGCATAAACCCATAAATTTTCTTCCTTAAAAGTTATGTTAAACTCAACTTTTTTGCCAGAAGGAAGTTTTTTTTCTATTTTTTTTATTGCTTTTTTAATTAAAGAGGGAAGAAGTTGTGCAGTTTTGTCCAGTTTTAAGGGCTGACTAAAAAAAAGAAGACGCTCAATAAGCTCATCTATTCTTTTTATTTCCCGATTTACAATAGATAAAAAATTCTCTCTGAAGTCTTCATCCAGGTAATTTGAGGGTAAAAGTTCGGCGAGGGACTTAATTGGGACAAGGCTATTTCTGAGCTCGTGGGAGAGGCGGGTTGCGATCTGTGCGAGAAAATCTTTTGTTTGTGCCCTTCTTTTTTCTTCCTCAAGCTCTTTTACAGGAGTAAGGTCTGTAAATATCATTATACTTCCTATAGTTTTTCCCTGTGCATCTTTTGTCTGACTTGTAGACACTCCAAGCCATCGCTTTATCCGGGGCAGGTAAACTTCTTTTCTTTCATAAGGTATTCCTCGCGTGAGGGTCTCAAAAAGAAGGTCCCCTAGTGGTGAGGGAATCTCTCTTATATCCTTTCCTAAAAGTTTTTTTTTCTCATTAATTTCCAGTATTTTATACGCTCGCAGGTTACAGGTGGTGATTTTTTGTTTTGCGTCTATTGTTATAACACCGCTTGAAGCATTTTGAAGAACTTTTTCTATATACTCCTTTTGCCAGCAAACCTCTTCGTAAAAGAGAAGGTTCTGTATGGCAAGCACTACATAACCTGAAAAGAGAAAAATTTGTTTTATCTCTTCGGGAGAAAGGTTTTCTCCTGTTATTTTAGGCCCAAGTCCGAGTATTCCTGTAAGTTTTCCCTGAGATGAAAGGGGTATTACGGTGCTTGAGTGTATAAGTTTCATTTCTTTTTTTATCTCATAGGCTGTTTTAGGATCAGTTTTTGGGAAATTTTCCCTTGTTATAGCTGTCCCTTCTTTTGCAAGGAATTTTACAATTCCTCTTTCTGGATAAAGAGTTATGTATTTTTTTACTTCCTCTCCAAGACCTTTGCAGGCTTTTATTTTGTAAACATTTTCCTCTCTTTCTTTTAACAGTACACAAAGTCTTGTTATGCCAAACATTCTGCCAAGGAAGTTTAACAAAAATTGCAGAAGTTCTTTTAAGTTGTAGCCATGAGCGAGGAATTTTGACATCTCTTCCAGGAAACTTCTCTCCTCGAAGAGAAGGTTTTTCTCAGAAATTGAGGTAGGATGAAGTGTTTTTTCTCTGTTTTTTTCTTCAATTTCAGAGATTAAGATCTCTCTTTCCACCTTCTTTTTTATAATTTCAGGGAAAAAGCCAAGTCCCTCATCTACATCAATGTAGTCTTCAAGTCCTTTTTCTTTTGCCGCTTTAATTATTTCTTTTTTAATCCCTCTGCCTATACCAAAAACAGTGGCTGAGGGATTTAATTTTTTTATTTGAGAGAGGACATTTAGGCTTTCCCAGCCAAGAGAAGAAAAATCAATAACAATGAGTTCAAATAGAGGGCAGAGTTCTTCAAGCTCATTGCCATTGCAGTCAACTATGTAACTATCCTCCCCTAAAATACTTTTTAAAAAGTATTTTCTTTTCTCCTCATAGGTGATGAAGAGAATACTAACCATAGACTTTCCTCTTTTTTTCGGTGGAAACCTTCCTCTTTACAAAAGGAAGTAAAATGGTAAATTTTGCTCCCTTTTCTGTATTTTCTACCTTTATCTTCCCTTCATGAGCTTTAATTATCTGATAGCATATGTAAAGGCCAAGTCCTGTTCCTTTTGGTTTTGTGGTAAAAAAAGGTTCAAAAATTCTGCTAATGTATTTTTCAGGTATTCCCCCTCCCTCGTCAGTTATGCTTATTTCCAATAGTTCCTTTTGTTTTGATTTTCTTTCCCGGATGTTAACGGCTATGGTGCCGCCTTTAGGCATTGCCTGAATTGAATTAAAGATTATATTGGAAAAAGCCTCTTTTAAACTCTGGAGATCACCCCGTATTAAGAAGGATTCCCGAGAATTGAAGAATCTCACCTTTATATCTTGTTTTGAAAAATGAAGGTTAAAGGAGAAAAGTGTCTCTTTGATCACATCTTCTATCTGGAAGATTCGGTACCTCTTTTTACTCACCTTTCCCAGATTCAGCATTTTGTTAATAAGATTGTCAACTCTTTCTACTTCTTTTGAGACAAGAGAGAAAAATTCTTCTCTGAATTCTTTCTCCTGAAATCTTTCAGGTAAAAGTTCGGTGAAAGTTTTAATAGAAGAAAGTGGATTTTTAATTTCATGGGCAAGTTGAGTTACCATTGAACCTATATTTGCAAGGTTTTCTGTTTGCCTTATTCTTTCCTCAAGGTTTTTTACTTCCGTAATGTCTGTTATAAGGACAATGAGGTCACCTTTTCCCTCTTCTTCGTTGATGAAAGAGGTTTTGAGATTGAGAATTAATTTTTCCCCCTCCCTCTTTTCCAGAACAATCTCAGGGAAAGAACGAGCCTCCTTTTTCTGCCAGCAACCTGATAGAATTTTACTTAAGGGGGGAGGCAAAATTTCAGAACTTCCATAAAGTACCTTCTCTGAAGGAAGGGAGGTTATCCTTTCTGCTTCTTTATTAAAGGTTGTAATCTTACCTTCTTTATTTATGACCAGAAGTCCTGTATTTACATTGTTTATTATCTTTTCGTTGTATTCTTTTATTTTCTGGATTTTTTGAAAAAGTTGCGCGTTAGTAAGGGCAATGGATGTCTGTTCGCTGAACAAAGTTAATGCTTGAATTTCATAGGAAGAAAACACACTTTCGGTTGTTTTCTCTCCTAAGAAAGCCCACCCCTTGATGGAACTTTCAAAAAAAAGAGGAATAACAAGAGAAAAATCACTTATTCTCAGTTTTTCCTCCTCTATATCTTTTTCGTAGTTTTTTCTCAAGAGAGAAAAAAGTTCCTCTCTGGTAAGGATTTTTCTTTCTTTTTTAAAAAGCTCTGAAAAAAATTTCTCGTTTAAAAGAAAGTTTTCTGAAAGTTGCATCTTCTTCTCTCTTTTGCCCACCTCTGCCACAAGATGAAAGGTGGAATCTTTTCTTAGAAGCCAGAAGCTCCCCCATTTTGCTCCTGTCGCCTTAAGAATTGTGTCAAGGAAAAATCTGGATAGTTTTTTTTCATCTAAAATACTCATAAGCCTTTGGCTTCCCTTTATAAGTTCTTCTGAGGAAGATATTGTTTTCTTAAAGATAAGCTTTTCCATTAACTTCTCAAGCCTCCTGCGAACGGAGCTTAGCATTACTATAAAGAAAAAAAGAAATCCCCAGATAGAAAGAAAAATTTTCAGGTTAAAAGACATCTGTGGAGTTGAGTAGGATGCAATCTTAAATCCTATAAAAAGGAAGACCAGGAAAGTGAGTAAAGTTGTCGCAGAGTAGATGAGGCTTTTACTTACAGCAGCTCGCATATCCATCAAACGGCGCTTAAGTATTGCGTAGGCAAGTATTATTCCATACCCTGGAACCACCCAGATTCCAAGAGGTGGAATATTTATTTTATAAATGGGAAAGAAAGTTGAGATTGCTCCCCCAAACCCCAGAAAAGAGCCAAGGAGAAAATACCTTATCTGGTTTTTTTTGAAGCCTTTGCTTTTTTTAAGCGCCTTTATCATCAGAAGGTACCCATAGGTCATTAAAAAGAAAAACATGCCGCTGAAGATCCTGTAAGCAGATCCCGGAATGAGATGATAACCCATTATTTTATTGTAAGTAATACCTGTTATGGAAAATTTTGTAAAACTTAAAAGTCCAAGAAGAAGGGCGAGGAGGTAAAACAATACAAGCTGTTTTTTTCTTTCCGAAAGTTCATCAAGAAGCACAAAGACAAAGTGGATAAAAGTTACAGGAATGAAAATTGCAATAAGATGAGATAATCTGAGAAGCATTATATGGGGCTCGTGCAGGCTGTGGAAGATAAAAAGACAAGATGCCCACATACCTGTTGCAGTATTTACCAAAAGAAAAGTTGACTTGAGATTGTCCTCCCAGGCTTTTATGTAAACAATTAAAGCCACAGAAAAAGAGGAAAGCGCAACTGCCAGAAGCCCAAGGTGGTAAATGGTTTGATAAGTAGTTTTATACACCATCAAACCTTTTTATTGCAATACAGGTATTATGTCCTCCAAACCCAAAGGAGTTGGAAAGGGCAACATTTATCCTGGATATGCGAGCTTTGTTAGGCGTGTAATCAAGATCACATTCCGGGTCAGGGAACTCGTAGTTTATAGTAGGAGGAACAAGGTTATTTTCAAGAGCAAGGCAGGTTACAGCAAGATCCATCGCTCCTGCTGCTCCCATAGGGTGCCCATAAATAGATTTTGTGGAAGAAATACTCACATTATAGGCATGTTCCCCCAGGACGTTTTTTATTGCTTTTGTTTCTGCTATGTCGTTTGTCTGAGTGGAGGAACCATGAGCATTAATATAATCCACATCCTGAGGTAAGATACCCGCGTCTGCAAGTGCAAGCCTCATAGCTCTTGAGGCCTGATCTGTTGTTGGCTCAGGGGAAATTATATGGTAAGCATCGGTTGTTCTTCCTGTTCCACAAATCTCTGCGTAAATGTGGGCTCCTCTTTTTAAGGCATGAGTTAGTTCTTCCAGAACAAGCACGCAGCTTCCCTCTCCCACTACAAACCCGTCTCTTTTTTTATCAAAAGGTCTACAGGCTTTTTCAGGTTCAGTATTTCTTTTTGACATGGCACCAAGCTTTCCCATTGTGGCGATAAAAGTTATTATTATTGGGGTTTCCACTCCTCCCGCCAAAATAACATCAGCTTCTCCTTCCCTTATTTTTTCAAAGGCACAGGCAATAGCTGTTGAAGATGCAGCACAGGCACCTGATAAGGTGATGCTTGCTCCTTTGAGGCCAAACTCAATACATATCTGTGCAACACAGGAGTCATTATAAAAAATAATGCTTAAAAGAGGACTTACTTTTTTTGGTCCTTTTTTTACAAGTATTGTATGTTGTTCTTCAGCAAATTCTCCTCCGGCTATTGCTGTACCCATAT
>Ga0136651_10000630_pt1 | contig 19389 bp, 10 predicted proteins | sample Mar14236cmmetaG_FD_94867 | JGI IMG/M metagenome (GOLD analysis project Ga0136651, IMG submission 94867) | Marine hydrothermal vent microbial communities from Guaymas Basin, Gulf of California to study Microbial Dark Matter (Phase II) - Marker... ... | reverse complement strand
GTATCACTACAATTATGAACGTCCTCATAGAGGGTACAGAAACATGGGTAAAAGACCCTTTGAAACAATGAAAAATTTTATAAAAAAAGATAATAAAAATGTTAGACATCAAGGTTAGTCTTATACTATTTTACCTTCATAAATAACTCCGATTGCATCATTTGCCCTTTCTGTGAGTATTCGATAATGCTCTTCGCTCTCTTTTATCCTCTGCTCTGCTTTTTTATGACGTTCGACAAAAAGGGCTACAATTATTCCCACAATCAAGCAAAAAACCAAACATACAATTCGAACGAACAATTGATACGGCTGAATATTAAGAAACAAAGGTTCAAGTAATGAATCGGGTTTTTGAACGATCAATCTGCGCAGGAGCTCGGAAAAAGCAAAGTAATGATAAACCGAATCTACAAACCAGAAAAATAATCCGAAGAGTAATGCAATTCCAATAATCTTGTGAGGATTCCAGGTGCTTCTACTCATGTCTGCCCTCACCTTCAATTGTATCATATATTTTATCAGCTATTTCTAAGAGTGCTTCAGGTATTTTAAACTCGATTCGTTTTGCAGTTTCTCTATTGAAAAGTATATGCATTTGTTTTTCAAGATAAGGTTTGATCGAGCGTGGTTGTTTGCCGTTAAATATTTGAGCAATGATCTTTGCGTACCACTTCCCTACCTCTTTGAAATTTTGATGTGTAACACTCATAAGAACACCCCGTTTCACTGCAATCTCTCCAGAACTCGACCATGTGGGAATATTAAATTCATATAGAGGTTTCAATATCTCCGGGAGATACTGAGGTGATTCGCCGAAATGATTTCCTATCCATAATGCATCAATCATGGGCGCTAAACTTTCATAACATCGTTTCACTGCTCTGAAAGCCTGCTCTTCCGAAATGTCTTCACTGACATCCGGTGCGTGGCACATGATGAGTTTAAATCCACACTCTTTGGAAATCTGTTCAAGATCATCAATATTTGAGTATATCCTGCCATCTTCGGAATCCTCAAAAGTGACACCAAGTCTTTCAAATCCGACAAAATCATGGAATAGTTCTATTTGTTTTTTATAACGATTCGGATCATATTCCACAAATATATTATCGTAGCCAGAATCATTTGGATCACTAATAATTCCTGCATGTAAAGGCTCACTCGAGTTGAGCACGATCACTGGTGTCGTATGAAGGTCATTCACAAGATCCTGTCCTGCCCAGGTTCCCATTGCAATTACGAGGTCGATTTCATTCTCATTCAGTTGGTCGATAAATAATTTTCTGTTAACTTCTCTAAGCGAATCATTCCAGCTTGATGACCAGAATTCTTTTTCTAAAAACTTGATATAGTCGCTTGAGCAATTATTTGCAGCATAATTCCAAATATAATAAGCATTATCAGCATCCTGAAACTCAGGTATATGTATCGGCTGTATCCAGCCAAGTTCTCCCAGCCCTTTAATAATTCCACGAAGATTTTCTGCAAAATCGATGTACTGCCCACCCTCGTAATAAGCGATCTTCCATTTCTCGCCTTTGTTCAACTGAGGTTGTAATGTGTCTTTTTGTCCCGGCATATGCACTAGTGCAAGTATTCCCAGTATGATGATCACTAAGATCAGCAAACCCAAACTAAGGGTATTTTTATATTTCATACACGTCCATCCTTTGACGTAATATTATTGAAAATAAAAAATCTGGAAATTTATCTTATGCCTTAATCAACCATCAATTTTACTTCTTCATTCGGTTCTGAGATGATCACAGCCACCTTTTGAAAATAGGTATTTGCTACCCTTTGAATATCCTCTGGTGTAATTCCAGTCAAGTAATCCTTTATCTTGTTGAGATAGTCATATCCCAGTCCAATTGACTCGTAATAGGTCATATAATAAGGTAATTGATTATCATCAATATCCGTGAGAATCATCTGGTAATAATCGTCAATAGAAGACTGGATCTCATCCTCAGTTACTGGTTCGTTTTTAAGGAGCTCTATCTGCTCTTTGAGCACAGCGATCAAGTCATCTTTTTTATCAATCGAAGTCTGGCTGGACAGTCTGAAGAAACCATAATGCGCACCGCTTGAATATCGGGCAAAACCATAATATGCAAGATCATTTACTCCGCGTACCGCTTTATGAATTCTACCTCTTGAGCCATTCAGGATTGCCATGATGACCTTCATTGTCCAGAAATCTTTGTTGTTGGGATCATGCACTGGTGCGATACAATTTATATCCACATTAACAGGTTCAAATTCATATTCCTGAACAAAGGTTTCATCGATATCTGGTACTTTGAGATAGGTCTCATCAACCTCGACAACATTGTTGGGAATATTTTTGTAGAATTTCTGTGCGTATTCTTGAGCTTCTTCCAGTGTAAGATCTCCAAAGAATGTTACAATCGCGCTGTCTGCATTGAAGTACTTCTTGTGTAAGGCGTTAAGATCTTCACGGGAAAGGGCAAGTTTGATGGCCAGTTTCTCTTCAGCTGACAATCCTGCAGGTTGTCCTGGATAAAGATTTTCATTACGAAATTCAGCATGTAATGATGAGGGATTACTCAATGATCGCTGGTATTGTGCTTTGGCTCTTTCTTTGGCTAAGGTAACTTCATTCTCCGGAAAAGTCGGATTATTTATTGCATCGATAATGATGTCTTGTAACTTATTAAAATCTGCTTTTAAACATCGAAATTCCAGATAAGTTCCATCACGATTCACTGATATATCAATATCTATCGCATGGTCTTCGAGCCATTCAGAAAGGTCTAAGGAATTGTATTGTTTTGAACCTCTCAGGAGTAAATTTGTCATAAATGACAAGGAACCTACTGTCTCAACAGTTTCATAATTCTCTGTAATAGGCATATAGATCACACCACTAATAATTGGTTTCTCTGTGTTCTGTTTATATATTAGAGTAAGATCCTTAGATATCTGAATTTTCTCGGGTTCTGATTTTTCAATTATTATATTTGATCCTTCGGTAATCATTTCTTTCGCACCTTCTGGTACCGCATAAAATACAACACGGTTTTTTGGAACAAGGAACTTCTTAAGACTGTTCATGACGTTTTGAGGAGTTGTTTCTTCCAATTCCTGAATCCAAAGTTCATCTGAGTTCGTCACACCATAATTCATAAGATTCCAGCCCACAGAATTACAATCACTGCCCACACTGGGAATGCGAAGAACCAATCCCGCTTTGAATCTGTTTATAAGATTATCAATATCCTCTTGTTCGATACCGATATTACTGTACCATTCAATCTCCTCATCGATAATATTGACGATCTCTTTGATTTTTGTAGGATCTTTTGCTTCAAAAATAATAGAAATAGTACCTTCCGGAAGACGCATAGAAGTGGAGACACCCCCATAAATAAAGTTTACAAGCTGTAATTCTTCAACGAGTTTATATTTGATAGGAGATTGTCTTTTTCCAAAAAGAAAATCAAGTGCCACGATAAGTTCTGGTTGATATTCATAATATGCTGAGGGCAGTATAGTAGTCATGAATACCATTGGTTGTTGAATCTGGAATTCTTCTGTATATTCGATTGAACCCGGACGGATATTTTGAGGGGGAAGATAAATTGGATTTAGTTGACCTCTTTGGAATTCATTAAAAGTATCTTCAAGTTTACTTATCATATCATTTGCGTCAAAATCACCTGCTGCAACGAAAATCATATTATTCGGTACATAGCGTTTCTGATAATAATCCTGAAGCTGCTCTCTGGTAATTGTTTTAAAAAGATCGGTATATCCAATTACAGGATATCTTCTATTTGAAGTAGGAAAGACAAGTTCATTGTTTCTCTGATAAATTTTTGATCGTGGAGGTGATGATCGCATAACAATTTCTTTGAGAATGACCTGTTTCTCCCGAGCTACTTCCATCGAATCAAAGGCACAGGAAAACATCTGCTGTGAAAGTATCTCGAGGGCATTATCTGCATATTGCTTATCCACAGTAATATAAAACGCAGTAGCTTCATAAGAAGTATAAGCATTGACCAAAGCTCCCATTTCTTTTGCCATTGCCTGGTATTCTTCCTCTGTATGATAAAGGGTGGAACCACCGGCAACAACATGTTCCAAGTAATGGGAAATACCAGCTCCGAGATAATCCCCTTCATTTATGGAACCTGTTTTTACAAAACAGTAAAATGCAATCGATTTATTTCCATGATTTTCTTTTGCAACGATCTCCATTCCGTTTTCAAGGATTTTATGAATAGTTACACTGTATGCCAATGTAACAAATAGAAATAAGAGGACAGTTATTATTAATACTTTTTTCATATGATTAAAATTCCTTTTTTTGATTTACCACGAGATTATCTCGTAGATTAAATTCTCTGAAATAATATCGGATTTTAATCCGTAATTTACCTTGTCGTCGGGATTGAAACTTCATAATATTAGATCAACTTCTTTCCTCTTTTCAATATGTCTTTTCTCCTAAAAGTAAATTTTTTTATATAAGTTATGGGTGTATAAATAATTGTAAAGTTTTGGAGAAATTTTAGTTTAACCAAAATGATAAAACTTGTAAATGTTGACAAAATATGTTATATTTTATTGATTTTATGCATCATAAACAGGAGGTACTCATGAAAAAGTACTTGATCCTAGTATTTTTTGCATTACTGATTCTTTCATTAGGAGGTTGTAACTTATTCAAATCTGATACTACTGATACAGACAATATGGATGATCTGGTTGCTAGTCCTGATTTTCAATTCAACACTACCAGGATGGTAGATTTTCAATTAGCAGCAATTGATCAATATGGATTCCCTATGCCTTTGGCTGGTTTTGAAATCTGGAAAGATGATCCTGATGCAAAGGGAACTATGAAGATTATTTCAAGCAGAGCAGATGAAAATGCTATGGTTAATCAAACTCTCGTGTTACCATCCTATTACAAGGAACTTTTTATTAAGTCAGGTGATATTATCCAGAAGGTCTGGATCAACGCAGAGAATGAAACAGAAGGTTCAATCATTGATACTTTTGTTTGTATTCCGCCGACCTATGAAACCCCAAAAGGTCTCAAATGTGATTATGTTGCCCAAAATGATAATGGATTCAGATTTTATTTCTATGATATGGAAGATAATTGTAATGGAACTACTACTGTAAAATTTAAGGTGAGAAACTATAATAACAGAGCTCTAAGTCGAGTTGCTATTAGTTTACCTGCTGGCGTAGTTCCTTCTCAACCTCTTGATGGTGCAACGTACCGTTCACATGGTTACAGATATACTATTGAAAGCCCAGCAAATAACCCATATTATAGTATTAAATATGAAACAATTGGTGAAGGACCTAAGAATGGTAATTACAGTTACTTTATTTATAAAATTCCCACTTCAGATGCTGCTGCAATGACAGAAATCACTATACAGGCAAAAGCAGCGAATAAAATCGGAGAAGTGACATTTGATGTTGACTATACACCTACCTGTAATGACAGTGATGGTGATGGCGTGACTGATGATTGGGATGATTATCCTGATGATTCTGACCGAGCTTTCAATCAATACACACCTGCTGAAGGACAATATGGTACATTCATGTGGGAAGATCTTTGGCCTATTAAAGGTGATTATGACATGAATGATCTTGTTCTTGATTATAATGTAATCGAGGTTTATAATGCTGATTGGGAAATTGTGGAAGTAATAAATAACTTCTATCTTCGGGCTGCTGGTGCAGGATTTTTGAGCAATGGCTTTGCAATTCAATATCCAGATTTTTGGGAAGTTGATGGACCTATCGTAGATGATATTGGACTTGCTTATGCAGATACAGATGAGCAAACAGTCATTTTCTTTAATAATCACCGCCAGGTCTTTGGTGTAACTGGTGGTGACTGGATTAATACCTATCCCCCCTATCCTTTTATTCCTACTGTTACGTGGTCTGTAACAGTTCCAATGAAGCAGTTATGGAAAGAAGATAAGGTTGTAGTACCTTGGTATCAAGCACCATTCAATCCATTCCTTACTCAGAATGGTGTGAGAAGCCATGAAATACATTTGCCGGATTATCCATACACAACACTGATGAACACCGCGCTTTTCGATACTGGAGATGACGCAACTGATCCCGGAGAAGGGATTTACTTCAGAACTGAGAATTATCTTCCCTGGGCTGTCCTTCTTGCAGAAAGTTCTGATTATGCAATCGAACGCACTCAAATTTCAGATGCCTTTAATTATTTTGTTGATTGGGTGGTAAGTGATGGTGGAGATTATGAAGATTGGTATCTTGATCTTCCAGGATATCAAAATGAAGATCTGATTTATCAAGTACCAGAATAAGAAATATTTACTTCAATAAAAAAAGCCACGTTCTTGATTGAGCGTGGCTTTATTTTTAAATAACCTGTTTTATTTTATCATTATCATTTTTGATGTAGTGGTAAATGAGCCAGAACTTATCTTATAGAAGTAAACACCAGAAGCAACCTCAGAATTCGATTTATCCTTTCCATTCCATACAAATGTTGTTTGAGTCGGTTCAAGTGTGTACACATTTACCAACTGTCCGATGACATTATATATCCTAATCGTTGTTTGTGCATTCAAACCAGCCGGCTTGGCAAATGAAATTGTTGTGTTAACGGAAAATGGATTAGGGTAATTTTCAGTTAGAATCGTATTTGTAGGTACAGGTTCATCGATTGAGACGATTGAGTTTAATCCCCCTGAATAACATTTCAGGGTTCCATCTCTTCCACCCACAACCATTTCCATGGAATTATCTCCAACTATATCTGGTATAGAATTCAAGCCATCTACTGCAGGGCCAAAATTGAATGAATCAAGGATATCACCGTTTGTACCGTTCATATAATAACACCAGTTATTACTATATAATGTGCCTATAATTACATCATTGATTCCATCTCCGGATATATCCTCTATGCGGGCTACATTCCAGGATTTATCCACAAGTCCAATTGCCCACACTGCGCTTGCATCATACCCATTATAGATGACACCGTTATATCCGCTATGTCCCGGAATAATGTCCTTGTACCCATCTCCATTCACATCATCGAGTACATCATATCTGAGTATGAGAACGCTTCCCATAAATCCTTGATCAATGACACTGCCATTTGCACCACTTAAATAGTAGAAGTGTCCGGAGAAATCTCCTGCAGCAATATCTTTGAAACCATCATCGTTTATATCATCGAGTTGAGCTAATGCCCATACTGATGAGCCCGAAACTCCGTAAGACCAGAGTTGACTACCATTTGCGCCATTGATGCCATAGACTGTTCCATTTAATTCGCTTTGATCAGATGCGCCTGCAACGACATCAGGGATATCGTCGTTATTAACATCTTTAATACCGATCACAGAGAATTTAGGACCCGGCACGAAGAATTCCCAGATCGACTCACCATCTGTTCCATCAAGACAATACACACGCTGTGGACCTGTGTGAGTATCACCATCATCCCCCGTCGCAGCAAGTACATCGACTATGCCATCTCCGTTGTAATCAAATTCGCAATCCACCTGGTAAACCCAACCTCCACCTCCGTATTCATGAGTGTCATGAGTCCAGATAATTTCACCAGTCTTACCGCTAATAGCATGAATTGAACGATCTCCCCACGGTGTACCAACTACCACATCAAGATAACCATCCCCATTGACGTCTTTTATAATATCAAGTTCGTTCTGATAACTCAATGAACCACTAGGGATTTCCAACTCCCAGAGTACATCTGCAAGTCCGCATGAATTACCATTAAAACAACGTATATAATAATCTTCAGAACACACAATGACATCATCAATACCATCTCCATTTATATCGGGAATTGAAGCAATAGCTTTAACACTGTTATCCCAGCTAGTTGAAATATAGTAATACCAAAGCTGTTCACCAATTGGATATTCTGCAGTATCTCCCTCACCCGCCACTGTTACCTGCGTGCAGGGATGAGCGGGATCGTTACTATCAATTGAAATAGTTTCTGTATAATAAACACCGGCAGCAGGAGAGAACCAAACACCGATCTCAGTCGTTTCAAGAGGACTTAATTCGATAGGAAATTCCAAACCATCATCCATGATAAAGTGAGTGGGATCACTTGAATAGGCATTACTTATTGTAAGGTCTTCATCTCCAATATTCTGCACCTGAATATACCATCGGCTCATAGAATTCGCTCGGACGGTTCCCCAATCATGTGTATCGGTAGGTATATGTATATACGGTCCTGGATTAACTGCATTACCGGTGAGTGTCACCTGAACTTGTGGTGTAAGAGGATCATTTGAATAGATAGTTGCAGTACAATTGAGTGTGCTTGCCTGGTCGGGAGCATAGGTAAAAGGAATATATGTATTATCTCCTGGTGGGAGGGTTACTGGCAGGTCGAAATCGAAAGAAACATCCGAGGCATTTTGTCCTGACAGAGTAACATCAGTTATTTCAAGATCACCGGTACCCACACTGTACACATAGCAATTCCAAAAGGCAGATTCTCCAACTGTTACAGTTCCAAAAGGATATTGTGTATTTGGCACGCTTATCACAGGAGTACCAGCACCTCCAAGATCGATCTTGTAAAGCCAATCATTATCATAATCGGATCCATTATCACAGTACCAAAGATATTGTCCATCATACACAACTCCAGCCGGATCACTGTGCTCGGAAGGATGAGTTTCCATTAGCGTACCTGTATTGGGATCAATTGCATACAGTGCATCACCCCAGTAATCCACCATCCACAGATTTCCGTTCTCTATACAAAGATCCCATGGTTGATCATCTGGTGCAGCAAAACTGCTAAGGATAGTACCCGACTCGGTTATCTTATAGATCCATCCATCAGGATCATAATAGGTAGAACACCAATAATCACCATTGTCGTATGCAATACCGGACATATAATGATCTGGGAGATCAAACTGCCCCATCAATGTGCCGGTTAACGTATACTTCATAGCAATAGCTGGAGCACTTATCCCCGTTTGATGATCAACAACTACTAAATATTGCCCATCATAGGTCATGCCATAAGCATCTCCCTGAGAACCGGTAAAAAGCAGTGAATACGAACCATCGTCAGGATCAATCCTGTAAACATCTCCTCCGTTTGATCCATAAATTCCGCTGTAAAGATAGGTACCATCCCACGCAAGCCCTGACGAGCTTTCCGGGATAGGATACTGAGCCACTACTGTCCATTCGCGTGCTGCAAAAAGGCATATAGGAAGCACTATTACAGCAAAAATAATCAAAAAAGTTTTTTTCATGTTAGACTCCTTTTTTTGTAATTATACACTAAAATCATGTAATATCTAAAATCTGTCAAATTTGAATGCAATAAAAAAGCACCCGTATAAGACGGATGCTTTAATATAGTCATATAAGGGGAATATTAATACATTCCACCCATACCGCCCATTCCACCGCCTGGTGGCATGGCTGGCATCTTATCTTCTTTTTCTGGTACATCAGAAACGATACATTCTGTTGTGAGGAATAATCCTGCAATACTGCAAGCATTCTGAACTGCAGAACGAGTTACCTTGGCAGGATCGATCACTCCATCTGCCATAAGATCTGAGTATTCACGTTTCGCAGCATTAAAGCCGATTTTCTCATCTTTGTTGGTCTGCAGCTTTTCTACAACCACATCTCCGGCAAATCCGGCATTCTTCGCGATCTGATAGACTGGCTTTTCAAGTGCTTTTTTAAGTATATCAGCACCAATTTGAGCTTCATTCTCAAGTTTCAGCGTATCAATAGCATTTGCTGCACGAAGCAGGGCGCATCCACCACCGATCACGATACCTTCCTCGACTGCTGCACGAGTTGCCTGGAGTGCATCATCCACACGGTGTTTCTTCTCTTTCATTTCTGTTTCAGTTGCAGCACCAATATTGAGAACGGCAACACCACCGGAAAGTTTTGCAAGACGCTCTTGAAGCTTCTCTTTGTCATAGTCTGAGGTTGTATCTTCGATTTGCTGTTTTATCTGTTTAATTCTACCTTGAAGATCTTTTTCTGCACCTTTTCCTTCACGAATTGTTGTATTTTCTTTATCAACGATCACCTTTTTGGCAATCCCAAGATCGTGAATTTTCGTATTTTCAAGTTTAAGACCTACTTCTTCAGAGATAACAGTGCCACCAGTCAAAATAGCAATATCCTGAAGCATCTCTTTTCTTCTGTCACCAAAGCCAGGAGCTTTTACTGCGCATACATTCAGTGTTCCTCGAAGTTTATTCACCACAAGTGTGGCCAGTGCTTCACCTTCAACATCCTCAGCAATGATAAGGAGAGGTTTGCCTGTCTGGGATACTTCCTGAAGTATAGGAAGGAGGTCTTTCATAACTGAGATCTTCTTATCGAGAAGAAGCAAATATGCATCTTCAAGTTCTGCGACCATCTTATCAGTATCAGTCACAAAATATGGTGAAAGATATCCTCTATCGAATTGCATACCTTCAACTTTTTCGAGATAGGTTTTCATTGTCTTGGATTCTTCGACATTTATCACGCCTTCATTTCCAACCATTTCCATCGCATCTGCAATGAGTTTTCCAATCTCCTCATCATTGTTTGCGGAGATCGTTGCAATCTGCTCGACTTCGCTTGAAGTCTTGATCGGTTTGCTAATTTTCTCGATTTTTTCTACTACCACTTCGGCAGCTTTCATCAAACCGCGTTTCATGAACATTGGATTGATTCCAGCAGTGACATGTTTAAATCCTTCATGAATAATTGCCTGGGCAAGAAGGGTTGCAGTGGTAGTTCCATCACCTGCAACATCGTGTGTCTTTGTGGCGACTTCTTTCACCATCTGAGCACCCATGTTTTCATATTTGTCCTCAAGTTCAATTTCCTTTGCTATGGTTACTCCATCGTTAGTAATAGTGGGAGAACCGAAGCTCTTTTCGAGCACAACATTACGACCGCGTGGTCCGAGTGTCGTTTTCACTGCATTAGCAAGAAGATCTACACCACGCTTAAGATTTTCTCTGGCTTCATGTCCAAATTCAAGCTGTTTAGCCATTGTTCCTCCTGTGTTTATTGTTTACATTATTTATTTTTTCTTTTTATAACGATTTGACCATCTTTCAGATCAACAATTAACGCTCTATGTTTCATCGAGGAAGAATCCTCTTCAATATTATAATCCTTAAGTAGTTCTAAGGCAATTTTATTTTCAATTTCTTTTTGAATTATCCTTTTCAAAGGTCGTGCACCATATTGTGGATCGTATCCATGTGTAAGGATGAACTCACGTGCTTTTTCTGTAATCTCAATATGAAATCCTCGTTTCTCAAGTCTTTCTTTGAGATCTCCAAGCTGAATTGACAATATCTCCTGCATATCTTCCTGAGATAATTTATGGAAGATAATGATCTCATCTAGTCGGTTCAGAAATTCCGGTTTGAAATGAGACTGAAGTGCCTTCATGATCACAGTTTGTGGAATATCATCTTTTGTCTTTGCAGCAAAGATTTCCTGTGAAGCAATGTTTGATGTAAGTATGATCACTGTATTAGTAAAATCAACGGTTCGACCTTTTGCATCAGTAAGCCGTCCATCCTCCATGATCTGAAGAAGAATATTGAACACATCAGGATGCGCTTTTTCGATTTCATCCATAAGTATCACACTGTAGGGTCGTCTACGGACTGCTTCAGTAAGTTGTCCACCTTCATCATACCCAACATAACCGGGAGGAGCACCGATAAGTTTTGCAACAGTATGACGCTCCATATACTCGGACATATCTAATCGGATCATTGCTTTCGTAGTATCGAATAAAATTTTTGATAGAGTTTTTGCAAGTTCTGTTTTTCCTACACCTGTTGGTCCCAGGAACATGAAACTTCCGATCGGTCTTCCTTCCGGACTGATACCAGCACGATTTCTTCGTATCGCATTTGAGAGTGCAACTATCGCTTCATCCTGACCAACAACTCTTTTGTGAAGATCCTTTTCCATATCCACAAGACGTGCGGCTTCACTCTCCAGCATCTTGGATACAGGTATATGCGTCCATTTGGATACGATCTCAGCAATGTCATTCTCGTCTATCTCTTCTTTCAGGATCTTTTGGTCCTTCTGCAAGTCTTCAAGCTCTTTATTTCTTTTTTTGAGTTCGTCCTGGAGCTTACTTAAAGTTCCGTATTTTAGTTCTGATGCTTTCGTAAGATCTGCATTACGCTCAGCCTGTTCCATTTCTGTCTTAGTGTGGTCGATCATTTCTTTGATCTCTCTGATTGCGCCGATAAGTTCTTTTTCACGAGACCAATGTGTTCGTATATGATTTGCTTTTTCCTGCAGCTCTTTAAGTCGATTCTCAATCTCTTTTTTTCGAATCATTGATTTTTCATCTTTTTCTTTTCTGAGAGAATGATTCTCAATCTCTAGCTGGCGAATTTTTCGCTCGATCTCATCAAGTTCTGTAGGCAAGCTATCAATCTGCATCCTTATATGTGCACATGCTTCATCGATTAGATCTATTGCTTTATCAGGAAGAAATCTATCGGTAATATAACGCTCAGAAAGAGTAGCAGCAGCGATGATAGCTGAATCCTTAATATTCACCCCATGATGGATTTCGTATTTCTCTTTGATTCCGCGAAGAATTGAGATCGTATCTTCAGTATCAGGTTCGAACACCATGACTGGCTGGAAACGTCGCTCAAGTGCCGGATCTTTCTCGATATATTTTCGATATTCGTTCAAGGTGGTTGCGCCGATACAGTGAAGCTCACCCCGAGCAAGTGCTGGTTTAAGCATGTTTGAAGCATCCACTGCACCTTCTGCTGCACCAGCTCCAACAACTGTATGAAGCTCATCAATAAAAAGTATCACCTGACCTTCTGCTGATTCGACTTCTTTTAGAACTGCTTTGAGTCTGTCTTCAAATTCACCGCGAAATTTTGCACCAGCAAGGAGCGAACCCATATCAAGTTCAATGATATCTTTTCCCTTGAGATTTTCCGGTACATCATTTTCTACCACACGCTTTGCAAGCCCTTCAACAATTGCAGTTTTCCCAACACCAGCTTCTCCTATCAGCACTGGATTATTCTTTCTTCTTCGAGATAAGATCTGCATGACAGAGCGTATTTCATCATCACGGCCAATGACCGGATCGAGTTTTCCTTTTCGTGCAAGATCGGTTATATTTCTAGCATATCGCTCAAGTGCTTGATATTTTTCTTCCGGATTCTGGTCTGTAATTCGCTGGTTACCTCTGATTTCCTTGAGTATCTGCATCACATCTTTTTCTGTAATGCCAAATTTCTTAAAGGTATCTGTTAACTCATTTTTATCTCGCAGCATTGCCAGAAAAATATGTTCAGTACTGAGATAATCATCATTCAATCTATCAGCTTCTTTTTGAGCAGTTGAGAATATCTTATTCAGTTCCTGTGAAAGATATGGCTGCTGGGATGATCCAGATACACTTGGCTTATTTTGAAGTATTTTCTCAATAGACTGATACAATTGATCCTTATTTACTTCAAGCTTGCTGAGTATTGAAGGAATAATACCTTCTCGTTGTTTTATAAGGACAGCCATCACGTGGGCAGGAGTGATCTCCTGATGTCCAAATTGCTCTGCAAGCTGAAGAGCAGATTGGATGGCTTCCTGTGCTTTTAACGTAAATTTATTTAAGTTCATGTAATTAATTGCTCCAGTTTAAAAGAAAATATATTCAACAAAGAATGCATGTCAAATAATTTTAGCACTCTATCTAATAAAGTGCTAAAAGTGAAAAAACTTGTCCAATTTTATCATGATTAACATATTATGTCCCATCATTTATTATAGGAATAGTATGGAGAAAATATCGGTTATCGGAATGGGCAGCTGGGGTACGACCCTTGCTATTTTACTTGCGGAAAAAGGATATAATGTACTTGGTTGGGAGTGGATAAAGGAACGAGCAACACTGATGCAGGATCAGCATGAAAATAAATATTTTTTACCTGGTATATCTTTCCCTCCAAATCTAACAATAACAAATGATCTTGATGAAGCTACAGTAAAAGCTGATTTCATAATTCTTGCAGTACCCTCTCATATTGTAAGAAAAATAATGGAGGGTATTCGTAAGGTAGCTCCCACTAAAAATATCGTAAATGTAGCAAAAGGAATTGAAAATGAAACAATGTTACGCATGTCTGAGATCATACATCAGGTTGGAAATGTGCCGAGGGAGCAAATCGTTACTCTCTCGGGTCCCACACATTCAGAAGAAGTAAGCAAGAAACTACCTGCTACAATTGTAGCTGCTTCTGTCAGCGAAGTAATTGCCCAGAAGGTTCAACAACTTTTCATGACAAATTATTTTCGAGTCTATAGAAGCACTGATATCATAGGGGTTGAGCTTGGAGGGTCACTAAAAAATGTTATTGCTATCGGCGCGGGAATTTCAGATGGAATGGGCTTGGGAGATAATACAAAAGCAGCACTGATAACAAGAGGTTTACGTGAGATAACTAGACTTGGTGTAGCTTGTGGCGCAAACCCTCATACGTTTTCAGGTGTATCCGGAATTGGTGATCTAATTGTGACATGCGGAAGCAGGCACAGCAGGAACAGATTTGTTGGAGAACAGCTTGCCAAAGGGAAATCCCTTCAGGAAATAACCTCCCATATGGAGATGATCGCTGAAGGAATTAAAACTACAAAATCAGCATATCAGCTTTCTCGTAAGATGAACATCGACATGCCAATCACCGATCATATTTATCAAGTACTTTTTGAAGACCTTTCTCCACAGGAAGGTGTTACACAACTTATGACCCGATCTCCACGAAGCGAGGATGAATTCTAACCATTCATGAACATCCCTTATTTTGGTGAAATCCTTTCCTTAGTTTGCGCCATCGTGTGGGCTGCTGCTATCATGTTTTTCAGCAAAAGTGGAGAAACAACAAAACCATTTGCTCTTAATTTCTTTAAAAATACTCTTGCTTCTATACTATTTATAATAACCTCACTAATTCTGGGTAAAGAAATTCTCAGAAATGCATCCTTAAATGATTATCTGATTTTGATCATAAGCGGGGTTGTGGGAATTGCCTTTGCTGATACTATCTATTTTTCGAGTCTTAATATACTTGGGGCAGGTATTTCCACGGTAGTCAATACATTATTCAATCCATTTGTGATCGGACTTTCATTCATCTTTCTTGGAGAAAAACTCAGCATTTTACAGCTCATAGGAGCAGCACTTATTATATCCGCGATCGGAATTACAACTGTCAGAGTTACTGCATTGGAAATCACACGAAAAAAACTCGCACTCGGAATCTTTCTTGGAGTGTTATCTGTCTTTGCGATGGCTGCAAGTGTGATAATTGCGAAACCGGTGCTTGATAATTCTCCGATAATCTGGTGTACTGAAGTACGGCTGATTGCTGGTACCATTGTTATGGCAATCATTGCACTTTTTCACCCCAGAAGAAAGATCATTTTTACGACTCTTAAGCCATCAAAGGAGTGGAAATATCTTATACCTGGTACTGTACTGGGAGCTTATCTTGCAATGGTCATCTGGCTTGCTGGACTGAAATTCGCGTATGCAAGTGTAGCAACTGCAATAAATCAGACAAGTGTAATTTTTGTATTTATCTTTGCTGCAATTTTTCTTAAAGAGCGTTTTACTTTAAGGAAATTTGTGGGACTTGTTTTATCTTTCGGAGGGATTATACTAGTAACAATTGGTTGAAGATTATTTCTATATTTTTAAGAAATTTCAACCTAAATATTTAAATAGATGAAAAAAAGACCCCCGATTTGCTCGAGGGTCTTTTCTTATATGTATAATCAGATTATAATCCGACTTCAACACCAACACTAATTTTACGACGAGGTCCAAAGAATACTTCAGCATCATCTGCATCATGATCTTTATCATATGCATTATATGCACTGTTATCTGTAGCATCCTGTATATAGATTTCATCAAGAACATTAAAAGCATGAGCAAATATTTTCAGTGTCAATCCTCTAACAATAGTTGGCACATGATACTTTAAATGGAAGTCAACAGTACCAAAATTAGGTACTTTCCAGCTTTGAGTTCTGTCATTTGGATCATCTCTATCCATAACATTCCAGTTACTCCAGAAGTCCATGTAGTATTTACCTACGATTCTTGTCTCAAGACCTGCAAAGGGAGTAAGATTCGCAGCAAGAGATACCTGTGTTTGTGGTTGGTTTCCAACTTTTAAGTCTTTGATATAAACGGTCATTGTTGAATCTTGACTAGGATATTTAACGACTGCAGTAACATCGTCAGTATATTTCCAAATACCTTTGGAAGCATTCAATTGAAATCCCAAGAAGTCAAATGGTTGATACACTGTTTCTAATTCAACACCCATGAATCGTGAGTCAATACCACTTACTTTGACTCTTACTTCATCAAAGGATATTGGATCATCTGTTTCCAGTATCTTTGTTTCATCTTTTCTATCAGTGAAATATCCATCAGCCTTGATATTCATAAGTCCATCAAGACCAACCCAGCTGAATCCGACCTCAGCACTAAGATATTTTTCATTAATAGGATCACCATACAATTCACCGGTCCAGTCATTGATTACTTCATCAAGTATAGGAACTTTGGATACATAACCTGCATTTGCAAATATACCAAGATCTGGCATAACAACATAGTGCACACCACCTTTTGCTTGATATCCTGTAATCCAATCTGCTACTGTCTTAAGGGCTTTTGTTGTGTCGGCTGGATCTCTCTGGAAATGGTCAAGATAGGTGTATTTTACAGCAGAAGGTCCTACGGAAATCGAAGCAGTAAGTTTTCCCTGCTTGTATTCACCCTGTACAAATCCACCCATCCAATCAACAGTGTTAGTATTGTAGTAATCAATCTTATCACCAAGTTTTTTATGATGATTACCTGTATCAAATTCATCACCATCCCAATAATACCAGTTACCGCCAAGAAGATCTCGCACTTCTCTAAAGTGATTGATCTCTGCAGTACGCCAATCCAGACCAACTAATGTCTTAATAGCGGAATTAATTTCATATTCAGCTTTAACAATAGCACCAACTGTCCATTGTCTATTCACACTATTTCTAAGTATACCAAGTGCTTGGCCGGTTTCCTTATATAGTGAATCTTTATCAACCCAGTAAGAGCCAGCAGGTCCCTGGTTCATCGCAATTGTAGCATCCCAATCCCAAGTCCAAGGTGAAGGTCCATAATAGAACTTCCAGTCATCATCACCAAGTTTGCCATTAGCATCTCTTCTATAAACCTCACCAAAAGTACCGGTTCCTCCACCCTTACCTCCTGAATAATAGAACGTAGAATAGAAATTCAATTTCTCAGATAGTTGGCTGAACCAGTTCAGGTTGATCTGTGGTTTATGGTAGAAATTCTCACGTTCCATGATGAATGTATCATCATGTCGCATACGATATTGATCATCCCACCATTGCTCACCTTGATAACCACTGTTTACGGGGCTCCAATTCTGGTTGAAATTATAACCTTTTTCAAGGAAATCTGCAAGAGCTGCTGGATCGTACCCACTCAAATCCTTTGCAAACTCATGATTGAATGTTGCAATGTTCTGGGCATACAATCTTTGACCATGTCTTTGTGGTGCGCCGACTGCGTAAAACTCTAACCTGTTCTTGTCGTTCAGATTATAAGAAGAAGCAACATAATATGCATACGCATCGGTCCAAGTCCTATCAGCAACACCATCGCCAAGTTTGCGAACCAATGCAAAACTAAGTGCATATTTATCATCAACCAAACCGGTATTTCCAATAAGAGTAGTCTTTCTGTAATTTCCTGCACCAAATTCTTGTTTGAAAGTAGCACCAGCTGTCATTTGTGTGGGATCAGTAATAATGTTCATGGTTCCACCAATGGATGGAACTGCAAGGTTTACTGCACTGAGACCTCTCTGAACCTGGATTGATGATGTTGCATCAGACAATCCATCCCAGTTTGACCAGTAGACCCAACCATTTTCCATATCATTAACTGGCACACCGTTAATCATAATAGCGATATTTCTCTGGTTAAAACCACGAATATTTACTCGGGCATCACCAGCGCCACCACCTTGATCTGTCGAATACACACTTGGTGTGCTCTTCAGAACAAGTGGAAGGTCCCGGGAGCCAAGATCCATTGCAATAGCTTCACTGTTTACATCAGTATATGCAATAGGTGTGGTTTCTTCTGCTCGATCAGCAAAGACCTTGATACCGGAGATACCAATATCCTTGATCTCAAGAGCAAAATTGACAGTGGTTGTGAGACCGGGTTTAATCTCAACCTTTTCCCTTGCTATAGCATAACCAAGATAACTCACTGCAACAGTATAGGTTCCACTTGGGATACCTTTGATAAGGAATGTGCCATCATTACGGCTGAGCATACCGTACTCGGTTCCTTCCAAGTAAACGTTTGCGTCTGAAATTGGATCTCCTGTTTTCTCTGCAGTAATCTTACCTGCAATATTCCCCGTGACCTGTGCATAAGCAAAGGTTGTTACTAAAAACAGGGATACCATAAGAACTGTCAGTACTTTTTTCATAGGTGTACTATCCTCCTGGTATTTAATTATAGATTAACTAAATTCACCCATCCTGTTGTTCTTGGATGAGTACCTGTCCATGAAATTAACATACTTCTTGTTGTTCCGGTTTATGAAAGTTTGATTTGCTTGAAGTGTGTTTTTTTGAGATAGTCTGAGTGTCGTAGTTCGCTTCGGGTTTTCTTTTTTTCTTAAGCAAACTTTCAAAGCTCCTACTGTGCTCCTTTTTATAAATTTTGGTTGAGACTTTTTCGACCTTATCGAAATTCATAATATACTGTCAAATTTTTTTTATTATTTCTGTAACTTTGTTTTATAAAGATAGTTACGTATGGTTTTCTGTATCATACCATATTTCTTCTACAATCCATGCTTGTTCTAATCTCCTTCTCTTTCGCTGTTTACGAATATATGCCACGATCAAGAGCAGGGGTATGATTATCCAGAAAAGTCCAAAACCTGAATATAGTATAGCCATTACTGAATGTGATGAGATTGACTCTCTAGCAGCAGTAAGAAACTGCTGGACATCTATTCCAAAATTTCTACTGAATGCAGTGAAAAACGGAAAACCCTCATGTAGTGTTTCTATAAAACCATAGAATCTCTCTTTGGAAAATCGTTTGAGGAGATATCTAAAATGTAAATCGCATATACATTGGTAACAAATTTGACATATTTTTAATAAGTTGGGATTTTCTTGGGAAGCCGCGGCTTCCCAAGAAAAATTGTCTCTAACACGAAAGGATGTTACCAATCCGCC
>Ga0136651_10000628_pt1 | contig 19417 bp, 13 predicted proteins | sample Mar14236cmmetaG_FD_94867 | JGI IMG/M metagenome (GOLD analysis project Ga0136651, IMG submission 94867) | Marine hydrothermal vent microbial communities from Guaymas Basin, Gulf of California to study Microbial Dark Matter (Phase II) - Marker... ... | reverse complement strand
GGTGGGGGGGGTGGTGGAGAGGGAGAAGAGGGTTCGGATGATTCTTCTTCGCCTCCACTCTCAGTTGTGATAGTTAAATTCAGGTATTGAGAGAGTTTTTCCAAATCAACAGTTGTTTGGTTTGTATAGCCATCATATTCAATTTGAAGGATTTGACCATCATCACCAGAAAGGGTTGCAACATACCATCCATGCTCCCCATTAACTTCCTGAGTTGTGACAACCTTTTCCTCTCCAGTATTGAGGTTTTTAATTGTTACCTGTATTCCATCTTGGTAAATCCCATCAATTTTAACTCTGCCCAGAATTCCACATGGTTGCATCAGAGCATAAGCTACCTGCGATACTACCAACAGCAGTATCAAGCCACCTATGCTTCCTCTTAATAACATAATCTCATTTTTGTTTTCTATTTTGTCTCTCAAGCACTGCACCAGTTCCCATCATTCCAAGTGGTATCAGGAGTAACCAGTAATGCGGAAGAGATTCTGGTTGTGTATAGCCCAATGTTAAATTTACCCAGTGCGTAGTCAAACTCATATTTACAGTTATTATTCTACTTGCCTCCATCCCCTTATATTCCGTCCAGACTTTTATCTCGTCTCCATCCCTTGCGGATATCGGTATAGCAAATTTTCCGTCCTGCGTCTGTCTCCATACTTGTTCACCTGTATTCAAGTTTTTTGCCCAAACTACAACTGGTTCTGAAACTATTGTTCCATTTGCATATCTCAGATAACCAGCGAGTCCTATCGGTATCTGTGGGCTCATTGGAATGATTGGCTCTATTACATAGATTGATGTTGGTATCAGCAAAATTGCTCCAAGTATTACCAACATCTTTCCTATCTGCATATTCCCCTCCTCGCTCTCGTTCCATATCCTTTTCCTCTCCTCGCATCAATTCTATGAACTCTCTTTGAGCCACATGCTGGACAACTTACCATTGTATATGGTATCCATGCTGTTGTAAACTCCTTTCCGCAATCTAAACATCTCCACCTTTTTTCCATTTACCCACCTCCTAATGGCGGAATGTGAATGTGCCTTTCTCCGCCAACATTAACAACCATCACATGGTGAGGTTTAATTATAAAGGTATCCCCTGCAAAGTTCACTCTGTATCCATACCATGTTCCATTCTTTGTATCGTAGAGGAATACCCAATCTCCAGGTTGGAGACCAATCTGTGAAGCATTGACAGAGATTAGTTCTTTGGTATCGCTCCACCCTATGTAGTGGTAACCAGCATCAATTGTTTTAACTTGAGTGGTGTTTGTCGGTTCTGTTATGTTTATTCTTACTTTTCTTTCAGTTCCCACAACCACTGCAAGACCATCCCACTGGTTTATGTTGAAGTTGTCGCCTATTGGTGTACCGTTATACATCCATATACTCTCCCACGACTGTGTTGTTGAATTGAATTTGTGTATCCACTCTCCGTTTCTCAGAAGCAAGGAGGCGAGTGTTGATGCGTTTGTATCTAAAGGTGTCGCAATATAGTTTATACCTGCTCCTCCATCTGTTGTGTTTAGGGTTACATTCCAATCAATTCTTATTGTTTTTGTCAGTGAACCCCATACATCATTTGTTGCATTATATACCCGTAGAGTTACATCATAGAGTCCAGCAATGGGATATCTATGAATTGTTTCAGTAACTCCAGTAACATTCGTCCCATCTCCAAATTCCCATCTAAAGTCATCCGCCCCTTCCGTTAAGGAGTAGAATTGAACAGTGTCATCTGTCGTTGGATACTCTGGTTGCCACCAGATGTCAATAAAGAATTGTGTAGTAAAGTGGAATATGTATGTACTCTCATTTGTTCCATCACTAACCCATACTTTCCAGTAGTATGTTTGCATAATCTCACTAAAGAGTTCTTCATCCTGATAGTAACTTCCATTATGCATTGAATAATCCAGAATAGACCATCTCTGTATCCATTCCCCAGTTGATGGGTTTTTGACCCACAGCCTAAAGCTCATTCCGTCTCCATCTGCATCGGTTAAGTTCCAGTACAACCTTACAAAACGTTTCCACTCTCCTGTTACAAGTTTTCTATAAACTGCAACATTTATTGATTCATTTTCAGGGTTTTCATTTATGACTGGTGGCGAATTTGCAGGGCGGTAATACCATGTATCAGAGGTTACAGTCCAGTTTTCATCATAAACAATCACATACCATGAGTGCCATGTGTAGTTGGTCAATCCTGTTACATAAATGCTTGCCCTTGTATTTGCCTGAACATCTGTAACTTCTCCATATTTGCCTCCATCTATATAAAACTCTACCTTGTCTATTGTATCGTTTTCATTTACATCATATATAAACACGGAGAAGTATCTGTTATTGCTTCCATGTGAGGTGTTGTTTGCTGGTATCGGGTCTTGTGGATGTGGTGGGCTTACTGGAATGTTAGCACCAATACTGTAATAAACTATATTTGGTTCAGTATCTGTGTATGGGGGTTGTACATAGATGTCTGCACCTAATGTGAAGTAAATCGTATTTGGTTCGGCATCTGTATAATTTGCTGTGAATTTGTATATTGGAGTGGTATAGTAAGCCTGTATTGAAGTGTTTACAAATCTAACATGCCACCAGTAGGTTTTACCTGGTTCTAATCCATAATATGATGTTGAAATTGTTATGTTGTCAAAGATGTCATGCTCTGTTGATATTGTTGACCAGTTTCCATTTATTGTATCATTTGTTTCGAAGTAAACATCAAATCCAATCTTTTTACCTTGCTTGGAAACATCTGCTTTGAGCTGGGTATTTATCGGTACATTTACTGAATTGTTGGCAGGATATTCGTTTGAGAAGGTCAATGGATATATCACAGTTATATCTGCTCCAAGAGTGTAGTAAACTGTGGATGGTTCTGCCTCTTGATATTCCCAAGCATTGAAAACGTATATCTGGGTTTGATTGTCAACATTTGTTGTTTCATTATAAAGATATACATACCAGTAGTAAGTATCTACTGTGTTTACTGGAACATTGATATATAGTTTAGTATACCCGTCTATGTTTAAAGTTAAGTTGTGTAAGATTGGTGTTACGGATGTATCTGTTGTTGATAATTCGACTTTGAATTTGATTTTGTAACCATCGAGTAATGTTCCATCTGATATACCAGATATGCTTCCACCATTTGTGGCAAGTTGCCAGCCACTCCAGGTTGTCCCATCGTAAAGGTTGTAGTAAACTGAGACTGATGTTCCTGCTGGTGTGGTTGCTATCCAATTTATTTTTGTAGATTTTGCTCTGCCTGAAAGAGAGTATTCTGGAGATTCTCTGTATCCATAAGAGTGGTATGGTGCGGTGATATTCCAAGTTGGTTCTGGGTCTGCGTATTTTCTAACTAAAATCCAGTCTATATATTTCTCTTGTTCGGCCAAAGTGCCTCTTTTTCCATACCAGCGTAGGTGAGTGCTTCCATCCCATTCAAATGCGTATGTGCTTCCAGATTCACTCCCGTGATATTGCCTCAGTATAAGATGTGGAAGCACTGCCGTTGGTATATTGTTTGTGTTTGATAAAGAATATATTTCTGTTGCTCTATCGTCGCTGTATAATTGCATTTTTGTTTCATCATTGCTAAATTTTTCTACAATTATATAATATGTGTTGAGTGAGAATGGCACATCTGTTTTACCGCTTCTTACAATATTGCTTGATGCGCTTTTTGTATTTTCTACCATTATTCCTAAATGCGAGCTGTCTGCCTCATCTGCATCTGCACTTGTTATTATGTATCTTCCGTTGGATGGGGTTACTGCTAAAGTGTCAGCAAATCCTACGTACTGCCTTGTTCCATATATGCTGTGTGCGTCCCACTTTGTGATTTTGAAGCGGTATTCTATGATTGCTGGAACATCTGAAACAACATTTTCAATAAAATGAGCATCACGCTTTGAGTCTGTTATTGATGTGTAATCTGTTGTTGTATCTGTTGTAAAATCATCAAAGAATAGAAATGTATTATCACCGTTACTGCCACTACTTGCGCCACTGTTGCCATAATACATCAAGATTTTACCATCACTCATTGCCTGTGAGGATACGTTTACCCAGAGTAATGCATAATTTCCATCCACTTTCTTTTCAATCCAGTATGGAAGTTCGGTTGTGTTATCAATTTGCACAAACCTCAAATCTGAGAAGTTTTGATTACAATGCCCATTACAACTCACATCTCCTCCACCATTATACGATACATTTAACTGCATTTGATAATAACCTGTGTAACCGTTATTATCAATTCCCAACTCTTGATAATACTGCCAGTTTGCATTGTAGTTTGTATTGGTTTTTTCTGCTGTTTGTTTTGACAATATCAAACCACTTGCATTCGTAGTAGTATTTACAAATGTTCCAGATGTTAATGTATCATTAACCATCAAGTTGTTTGCATTTTTTCCCAACACTACATTTTGTGTGTCCTGTAAAGTGAAGTCTGTTGTGGAATTTCTTAGGTAGTATTTTACTATCCAGTTACTTATTACACCCTGCTTGTATGCATATATTCCAATGTTTGTGCTACCCAAAGGCACTGCACTATCATTCTTTGGAAATTCATAATCAAGTATTGGAGGATACATTACTGATATATTAGACCCTAACGTATAGTAAACAGTACTGGGTTCATTTTCTGTGTAGGATGAAGTTACATACACATCTGCACCCATGGCATAATATATCGTATCAGGTTCGGTATCTGTGTATAGAGGTTGCACATAGATGTTTGCACCAAGAGAGAAATAAATGGTATCAGGTTCGGTATCATTGTAATATGTTGTGAATTTAAATGTTGGAGAGGAAGTGTTATATTCATCGTCATAAGCAACTGCATACCAGTAATAAGTTGTCCCATCGTAAGGTGCATAGTAAGTGTTGTTGCATGTCACAATTTCTCCATTATCAAATCCAGATGCAGAGTAATTGTAACCGATTAATTTCCCACCTGGATAAGTATAGAATGTAACATTGTAAACTCTTCCATAATAAGTGGTTGTTGTAGATGAGCTTGTTGTCCATGTTGCACCGTCTTCAAGCGTTCCATCATTGCTACCCCAACTATCGGTTACAGTTGTTCCAGTATTTTCATCTAATTTCCACCATGAAACCAGCCCTCTCTTCACACACTGGTCATTCTTTCCATAGAAGTTTGCCATGACTTCATCTGGAGTTAAGGCGACATTGTAAACCCTTATGTAATCCATCTTACCATCAAAGGTTTTGTCATTTCCAACATAAGAACATTCTCCTATGACGATGTCAGCAGTATTCGGCGAAGGTGTGTTGGGTTCACTGTATGAGTAAACAAGAGTTCCATTCTGGTAAACATACATAGTGTGAGTATCATTATCAAAGACTACTGTCAGGTAAAGCCAAGTCTGTGGCTGGAGTTGTGATGTTCCAACAGTTTGATTGTGACCATCAACACAAATCATGAGTTCTGCGTTTCCATTATCGTTATAAATTGCTACTCCCCATCCAGTATTCGCATCTGTCATCTTTGATATTATTGTATCGAATTGACCATCATTTGGAAGAGTATCAATCCAGATGGCAAAATCAATCGTGAAGGAAGAAGTAAGGTTAAGAGATGGGTCATCTGGCACTCTTACATCATCGTTTGCACCATCAAATTCCACACCTATCCATCCATACTCGTAATCAGGATGATAAACTACAACCTTCAGAGGTATGTTCCCAGACTCTACATAAGAGTTGTTCAATGGGTTTATTGCTATTGGCTGGGATGGTTTTCTATCTGTGCGGAATTTAACTGTTACATTATTATACTGTCCACCTTCTAATGTGCATATCCTGTAGTAATAGTATGTGCCTGCCGTATTGAATAAGGTTTCATGCTGTGTTACTGTTTGGTTTGCTTGGTCTGTCAAGTGAATTCTGTTGACCCATGTGTATGTGTTCCAATCAAAGATATATAGCCAGTATTCCATATCGCCTCCGCCATCCGTATCATTTAAATCGAATGATATGTTGACATATCCACTTGGGTCTGGAGGATTATTCACTATTTCGACATGTATCTGCCCATCGCTTGGAAAAATATTTGATATTACTACGTTTGGAGTTGTATATGGTGTATTTGCATGGTCTTCTTTATATTCTGTTGAATATCCATAGGTGTTATTCCAGACGAATAATGCATAGTAGTAAGTTGTTCCAGCAGTTAAGCCAGTGTGAGTATATGTTGTTGATGTTGTGTTTACAAGCAATGTTCCAGTTGTCGGTGTCCATGTTGAGTGTGGAATTGTATCATATCTGATGTAGTAACTGTCTGCCTGTGGGGATGTTCCCCATTCCAGAGTGATTGATGTTGAGTCTTCATTTGCTATGAACCAAGCAGGAAGAATGTCGTCTAAAGTTGTGAATGAGTAGGTTTGGTTTGTGTAGTTTTGTGGTTCTCCATAAATTGTTACATTGATTGCCCACTCGTAGGTTGTGTTTAATGCTGTAAAGTTTGCATTCCATGCATAGTAAGTTCCATTTCCAACATTAGTCCAAGATGCATATGGTTTCCAAACTCCTGAGTCGTTCCAGTAGAATGTTATGTTCATTGTTTTACCATAATGTTGGAAGATGTAAGCTGATGTGTTTACTCCTTGATTGTATGTTGGTATTACTCCAGTAGCTCCGTTTGATGGTGAAATGCTTGAAAATTGTGGCTTGCCAGATGTTGTTTCACTTTCAAAACTACTCCAAGTTGGTTCAGGGTCTGCATATTTACCAATGCAAGTCCATGGTGAATATAATTCAATATGAGAGATATGGTATCCTCTATAACCGCCCCACCCTATACAGTAGTCCGGGTCTCCATGATAAGCCCATGTTGTCCCTGGCTCATAGATATCTGATGTTATTTCTTGGTAAAAATGATATGCACCTGTTGATGTCGGAATGTTGGTTAGTGAAGCAGAAGCCAATATAGTAGAATAGTCATTTGAGTAAACTGTTACGTTGGCTTGCGATGAGGTTACCTTTATCTCATTCTTATACCAAGTGTTGAGGGAAAAGGGAAAGTTTTTTTCTGAACTGATATAGGTAGTTCCATTAACTCTAGTGAATAATCTCAAAACCATTGTTGATGCATCAGCACCGCGGTCAGTATCGCAGTCCCATGATGCGAAAATACCGTTTTGTGGAGTATAATCACTTGAGTCGTTTGTTGTTCCAATACATGCAAGAGAGGCGTATTTGTCATAATCCCATGCAACTACTTTCAATTTTGTGAGTTGTCTGTATGGGATGGAAACATTTGTTATACTTCTGTAATGACCGTAATCATTTTTATCACTTCTTTTGATTGTTATATATTGTCCCGTCCAGTCTGTTGTCCATTCCTCATAGAAAATCCATGTGTCTGAACCACTACTTGTAGTAGTTGCTGATGGGTTCATATAATACATATAGATATACTGCTCTGTTTGGCTCTCAATATCTGATGGTAACTTTACCCAAATAATTGCATGGTCTCCATCTGTTTTTTCTTCAATCCAGTAAGGAAGTTCGGAAGTTTCATTTGCAAACCTTATATCGCTGAAGTTGTCATTACAGTGTCCTTCAGTATCTATTGTCGCATTTGTAGGGTCATCATATCCATCCACCTTATAAACTGTGATTTTCATCTGATAATCGTTTACTGCGTTAGATATAACCAATCTCTTTCTGTACTGCCAGTTTGAATACCACCATGCAAATTGTTTGAGTTGTATCCTATTTCTACCAAGGCATAGTTCTGGGACTATATCCACTGCAAATCTGCCTGTTGCAGGCTTTATTGTTCCATGAATATCAAAAATATAATATCTATCTGGCTCAAGGCGTGCAAGGTTTACCTCATCTATCGGTTTCCATACATACTTATACCTGGTTTCATTCTCCCAACCAGAGATGTAGGTTTCGTTTACAGTTACTGTTTCATTCTGCCCTGTCTCGTTGTTAAATACTGTTCTGTTGACTTGGCTGGTTGAATAAATTGGGACTTGAACTGTGTAGGTTTGATTTACAAGGATGAGGTATTCTATATTCATTGGTCTGTATCCGTGTTGTTTTGCTATAATGTGCCTTAGAAAACCTCTTGCTACTGATATTGTTTTATCTATCTTTATTGCAAGGGGGATGTGAGCATCACTCAGTACGTGTTTGCGATAAACATAGGGTTTCTCAACATTATCATATCCATACAGCTTGTAATCAGATGGAGATGTGATTAGGTGGGCTTCTATTGAAGGGAGCTGTGCAGATGAATATATAACAATAGTTGGAACTATCAGGAGAGAGGAAAGAAGTATTGTTAGCACCATTTTGCGTAGCATCACACCCCCTCATGGTACGTTGGAAATACTAAGTTCCCAAGTCAACGATGTACCAGATGTCATTGTCGTTTGAATGTAGGTCTTCTGGAACTGCACCTATATCGATTATTTCAATCTTCCAGTATAATGTTTCTCCTGGCATCCACTCTGTGCCTTTTACTGCTGAAATGTCTATCTTGGTTGTATTCTGGTCAGCACCTACATCCCAAGATAGCCATGAGCCTGACATGTTGCTCCATACTCTGACATTGCTTGCTGTTTGAATATCACCAATGTTTCCAACGTGCCATGTTATGTTGAGGATGGGTCTATCATTGATGTTTTTGATTGCGAAGACCGTCGAGTTTACATGCTGTTGATTTGGAACTGCGTCTGGGAACTGTATTCTATTTAATGTTGTATTTATGCCTGTTACTGCTGTATAATCTGGAGCTGTAATCATATAGATGTTGTAGTTACCTCTCAAGTCGGATGCAAAGGTTATGACTATCCTTCTGTCTATATAGTCAGCATGTGGATATTTTATTGTTTCACCGCTTTTTGGTCTGTAAATTACAACTGGGTCGCTCCATGTGCCGTCGGGGTCTGTTAATGTTCTGTAGCATAACCAATCTGATGCATTGATATAGACACAAACTAATTGATTATTTACTGGGTCTTTCAATGTGGATTGCCAGTGTCCTTGAATTTCGTTACTTGATGTCCCTAAATTTTCTTCTATAACTCCTTTGTCTGTCCAAGATGCTCCATCATAAACTTGCCAGTGCAAATCTCTGCCACCATCTACATAAGTCAATACAAGTTTGCCATTTAAAATATTTAATGAAGGCATAAACCATGAGTAGTATCTGTCAGCCATAGCATATTGGTAACTATAAGACCATGTTTGCACAGATGTAAATGAATTTAAAGGATTGTGTGATGTGTAATGATGTAAATGACCTGGAGTGGATGCTACAAGCTGATATTGACCGTCATAATATATTACATCTGCACCATATCCATAAGTGTTAGTACTACGTTGGTTGATATCTGTATTTCCAGATTGCCATGCTCCTGCCGTTGTGTTATACCAAAGATAACGTAGATAATCTGAGTAATAGTAGTATAAATATGGTATATTGTTGTAAGTAAATGCATTATAAATATACTCTTTAGAACTGGTCAAGCTTTTTCCTGTATCTACTAAATTCTTTGTTCCAAAATCAACGCCAGTTGTTGATTGTATGACTTTTACTTTGTCATTTGTATCATCTGCAACCCATAGGTAATAATCACCAGTTGTATTTTTATACATAACATTTGTTTTAATTTCTATGAAGTCATCCACCACAACAGGTTGCAAGTCGCCAAACACATACTCCGTGGTGAAACTGTATGTATAATTTGTCCAAGTTCCATCATAAGCACAAATCTGCCACTCATAGGTCTCCCACGAACCTGTGAAATTGCTGTTCAGAACTGTAACATTGTGATAGCTAACTCCACCAAAAGTACCGCTGTCATAGAATGTTGACCAAGTTCCAGAGTTGTTCCACTTCAAAACCACCCGTGCCAAGTCCCCATCTCCATCTGTGACATTCACGGTTAAATTTACTCCTTCTCCTCTCCAGACATCAACAAATGTTGCTCCATTCGCTGGAGATACATAATTTATTGTTGGTGTTGCACCCATTGCCTGTGGAAAGATGTATATCACTGATGTTAGAATCACTACCGCAATTGCCAAACCAACCAAACCCTTTCTAAACACTATCTCGTTCATCTTATCCCCTAATCCCAAATTCTCTTACATTATAAAATACTTTGCGAGTGTAGCAGCAACAAGATTGTCCGATGGTATAACTTCAACAACTTCTCCAATAACTCTATCTTTTGAAACCATCTCATAGTATGGATTGTTATCTCCTTTACAGATATAGTAATCACCATGTATTCTTATAAGACGGTGGGCAACTGTGATGTTTTCATCGTAGATGTAAATCAGTATATCATAAGGTTCTGGATTAAAGTATGGAGAATCTTTTTTTGCCACAACAAGCAGGTCTCCACTTTTAATGGTAGGAAGCATTGAGAAACCATAAGCTTTAGTGGTATAAAGATACTTTGAATCATATTTTTGCAATTCAAAAAGAGGATGCAGTATAGCTATAGATACCAGGCATATCACTCCGAATATGCAGATGTAGATGACTGTTCTCTCTACACCCATTTTTCCACCTTTTCCTCAATCATGTTGAAAATTGTGGAATAAATTGAAATTGTTACAACTGTCTGTAACAGAGTAACTACCACCTCATATAGTGTTAAATTCATTATGATTGAATATGGTATAAGAAATGCTATCCCAAGGATTAAAGGTGCTGTGTACGATTTGTCATACTTACCTCTTATCAATATCTTGGCGACGGGGACATAGAAAAACATGAATATCGTATAAACTATGGTTTTTTCCTGCATCCACTGGAAGAATGTATCTGGTTTCTGGATTATCATCAGGATGAAAATTGCCATGACGCCGGGCGTGAGTGTTTTGGCAAGAGTTTGGAGTTTTTCTTCTTTCAATTTTTCTATTGATTTGTCCATCACACCACCTCCATAACTTGGGTTTCTGTTTCTACCATATTGTCTTCAACAGGCAATGTAATTGTACCTTGCTTCATAAATCCATGTTCTTTAAGCCCTATCTTCAGGTTAGCCATTGCTACTATAAAACCCAAACTTCTAAGTCCTCCTCTCGGTACTTCGCCATACTTTATAGCCTCTATCTGTTTATCATTAAAGGTGTCTTTTATTTCCTTGCCATCCTCATGATAAGCTATTCCATTTGGCATTTTCTTGATGTCTTCCTCTGTGAAAGGTTTGTAGTATTCACAATCAATTCTAAATCCTTTCAATCCATTGCCAAATACTGGGGAGAATACACATCCGAGATAAGGTAAGTCTATGTTCTTATTCAAAGCATCTTTCACAAAACCAAAGATATCTTCGTTGGAAAAACCCCTGTCAAATGGATATCTTCTACCGCTGTAATCTTCAAGGTGGGAATGGATTGTTCCTATTGGTTTTGTTCCTGCTGGGCATACCATTTCATCTTTTGTAATGTTTGGCACATTGTATTTTGTTCCCTTCTTCACTGGTTTACCCAAATAAATATTGTTATCTTTATCAATACATAGGGTTGCAATTCTCTCTACATCTGGAGTGAATGTATTTATAATTTTATCTAATGTTTCCTGTAGAAATCTTATCTTCATAATAATCCCCTTATGCAAATTTTCGCAATATAATGGCTATAAGGGCGAATAATGATAGTGCTGTAATCAGAGATATTTCAGGTGTTATTTCTATCACTGGCTTTGTTTCATAGAGTGTTATTGTTATAATTTTATTTTCATTAAGCTGAATCACTTTTTCTACTGTACCATATCCTTCCTTTTCAGCCCTGATTGTATATGTTCCATAATTCAACTGAAATACTGCCCCAGAAGTTCCAGAGTTCTTCGTTATTCCTGCTTCAACAACAGTAACATTCGCATAAGATGGGTCTGTCTTCACGGTCAAGGTATACACTTTTGGTTCTAAAGCAATTGAAACTGTTTTGTCTGTGTCAAGAAATACATTCTTTCTTGCTTCATTGTATCCATCTTTCCTGACAATAATTGTATACCATCCGGATATCAGGTCTTTGAATGTACACGGTGATATCTTGTATCCCTCAACACCGGATAGATAAACCTTTGCACCCGATGGATTTGTCTTAACTGTTAAATCATAGTATTTCGGTGTTGGCTGTTCTTCAAGTGTTACCCTTAATGTTGTATCTCCTTCTGGAGAGATATATACCTGCTTAGTCCATGGTTTATAGCCGGATTTTGTTATTTGTATCCAGTGATTGCCTGGCGTGGATGGAAGGGTACATGGAGATGTTTCAGATACGCCAAGGTCTGTTATGGATACTTTCGCTCCAGATGGTACAGTTTCAACATAAATCTTCGTATTGACATATTTCTTGCTTGTGTATGTTCCTACCCTCCACCCATTTGAATAATAATAGACATGCATCTCTGCAACCCAGTAGCCGGCGTAATCTGTCTTTACGGACAAGGTGGTTGAACCAGATTCAGTTGGAGGTAGCTCCTTTGATGCTTTGATATTGCCCAATGGGTCTTTTATGTAAAACTTGTTCTTCAAGTTTGAAGGTGGTGTCTGACCCATGAAAGAGATGTGCCATTCAAATGTTGCCATAATGGTAGCTCCGACTGTGGGTCTCCAAGATGGAGACCATGTAATATCATAGGATTGTGTAAATACTGGATGGAATAAAGTGAAGGCGAAGGCACAGACCAGTAGTATAGCTATTATTATTCCACACTTACCTCTCTTATCCATAATATCTACCTCCAAACCTAAATCTTCCTGTTGAAACTACAGCAAGAGCAATTGTTGAGGGAAGTAAAGCAATTGTCAGGGTTTTTTCAATGCTTGTTCTCTGTATGTACTGATTGGTTGCCGAAGAGTATGCAGATACAACATCAACAAGACCATAACCATATTGATTGTCAAATCCTGGTGTTCCGAGGTCTTTCGCTGTAGTTCTGAATAAATCATACATCACCAAGGGCGGTAATTTTTCCTTCTCTGCAACCAGAGCAAAGCATCCAGCAACAATCGGAGTTGAAAACGATGTTCCTGATACCGTTACAAGGTTACCAGAGGTGTCAAAGGTGTTTATATTCACGCCATAAGCAACAACGTCAACCTCATCTCCATACGAGGAGAATGATGCTATGTAGTTCGTCTTATCAACTGCTCCAACCGTGAACGCATATTTAGCATCACCTGGACACATCACCTGTGAACCTGTGTTGCCAGATGCTACAACCATCGGTATACCATATTTCAGAACCATGTTGTCAAGTGCATTTCTCAGAATTTCAGATGATGTTGCCGTTGGTGGACAACCAAATGAATTTGAACATATAACATATCTGTTGTGAGATAACTTCCAGTTTGCGACCCAGCTCCATCCTCTTATTATGCTCCAAACATCTGCAATACCGCCTTCTCGAAACACTTCAACATCAAGCAAATCCACTCCTTTGGCGATGCCGGGATAGTCTGGGTCTTGAGATGCGATGCAACATGCCACCTCTGTACCGTGTGGCAGGACATAATCCCCATACATCTCGTATTTATCTATGACTACGCTTTTGCCTCCCCTCTTTAACTGTGGGATGTCTTCATTTATGCCGGTATCAACAATTGCCACGACAATACCTGTACCGTTTGAGTGAACTGATTGAATGTCCAGAAGATTTTTAACATCATTCAGGGTTTGAGTAGTATCAAAAATTTTTACTATTCTTTCATTTGGATATATCGCTTTAACATATTCATGGCTCATGAGCTGTGGTAACTTTGATGAGTCTATATCTGCAAGTATGACGTTCACCGGATTTATTGTAGTATCTATGATGTTGCCTCCGAGAGTCTGTATTTCCTGTATCACTACTGATTGTACCCCCACAGCCTGTGGTGATGGAAAATCCTGTAACTGAATTATATACTCACCACGACCACCCTGTTCGCACAACATCATAACGGATGGGTGCGTGTATGATGGAGGAACTGGAGATGATATGTAGTATGCAAGTGGAAGTGCAATTAGTAAAGGTATAATCATTGCCATCATCTGCATTCTATTCAGTTTCGGGCTTGTATAGTATATTATTGCAAAGGCAAAGATGACTGCAAATATCGTTCCATAGGGGAATGAAAATGCATCGAAGATTGTAAGCAACAGCAACAATGGTTTGTCATTTTCTATGAAGTATGTAATGGCGTAGGCTGAGGCTAACAGGATTGGTATGACTGGAGATATCATGTAGAAGGATATGTTCCCAAACAGGAAATTGATGAAGGGGATGTTTATCACGATATACAGCTTGTGAAGATAGTACAAAATAACCCCAAGTATCAGCAGTATACACCTGAATATTTCATACTGTTTTATGTTCGCTTGAGTATTCCAGTTTCCTTTAACTGTTGCCATAGTATCAACCCTGCAATTATATCATCAATAAATCCAACCCCAAATAGTGCATCTGGTATCAAGTCAAATGGAAGGACAATATAAAGGAATAAGATGAGGGCAAGGAAGATTTTGAGGACATTTTTGAGTTTTACCTCACCGATTGCTGGGAGTTTTACCATTCACAACCACCTCCGCATATACAGTATTGCTGGTATGCATGTCACAGATAGAATTAATCCCACTGTCCAATCAATTGTTATCTCTGGTCTTTGCTCAGATTTGACCTCAAAAGGAATGATTTCCTTTGATATAGGTTTCTCATCGGAGTAGTGTTCAAATGGTTCGCTGAATCTTGCATCGAAAGCCTCCACAAGCATTAGATACTTACCAGCCTCTGAACAATATATCTTTCCTTCAATGGATGATGATGACCCAGCAGGTATGACCTCAAATGACTGGATAGTCTCCATAAGTGTATTGTCATTCCATGATAGCATATCGTTTGGCGGACTGTACCTTTCGGGTGTGTTGGAAAATGTATATTTTGTATCATCTTTCCAGACTGATATTGTGCCGTGGATTATTGGCAAATATACATCTTCGCTATCAATATTTGCAACGAATATCTCTTCGGTTGGAAGGTTATTCACATATTTTACATTGGCTCTCCAGTTTCCAGAATTCAGGATGACTTTATAGTTTGTTGTTGTGTACAGCGTATCCCCCTTAGATATCTGCCCATCTTCATCATTATCCTTGAATATCAGCAATTTGACGTATGGCTTCACCCAATCATATCCGGATACTGAAAATGTTATTTTGAAGTGCAGATATTTTCCAACTATTCCATCTTCGATTGTGGATAGCGGAGAAACTGTATTTTTCAATGTCGTTATCTCTATCGGGATTTGATTTGTTGGCTCTGTTGACAGGGCTTCTGCAATCTCCTCATCAACTGTAAGGGTACTTACGCTTTGAGCTGTTATACCCGTGTAATCTGTTGTTTCCATAACTGTTGTACCAGTGAGAGGTATGGATAAATATGATGTGAAAAACGCAAGCAGTATGAATACAGCAACAGCAACCTTTGCCAGATTGCTTTCAACCTTCCCACTTATTTTTGGTGCTGGCAGATAGAATAGAATCAGTGTTGATACAAATATTGATGCGATTACTGGAAATGTTGTTGCATACAGTGGTATAGATAGACCGCCTGTTACATACGACCATACCAATCCTGTTAACCATCCAGTTGTCAGACCTGCTACTGTAAGTGGAAAGAAATATTTCTTGTCTCCCTCTGTTGCTATCAGCCACATTCCAATTGCTGTCATCAATCCCAAAAATCCAAAAAATACTGTTGTTTCTATCATGCTATCCCCCCATCAGATATTTTTTAACTAAAACTGCACTGACAATTATGAGAAAGATTGGAACTGCAATGGTCATAAGTCCTACACCTATTGTAACCAAATTTTTGAATATCCACATCATGAATAGTATACTGCCTGCAAATAATGCCAGAAAGTATATGAGTGCAAGTACACCTACTAATGCATAGTCTTTCCTCACTTTATCACCTCCCTAATAATCAATATTCCAACTATTAATATTACTATCAGGAGCAGGAGGGCGGACAGGATTGTCAGATTTATTGAAACTGGAATATCTTCCAGCAGAGGTATGGGAATTATAAAGTAGAGCGGTGCGTTCAGATTATCAAATATGCTTCCTTCTTTGACTGATACTGTGTAAAGTACCTCTGTATCCTTGTGAAACTTGAAACCGATGAGGTAGTCATAGAACTGTGCTTTGATTTTCCACTCACCTGGCATAGCAAACGCTGGTATCTCCATATAACCCGTATTTTCTGATATTCTCCAGTCCGTGTAATGATATATGCCCTCATAACCACTGCCAACCTGCTTCACTGAATCTATCTGGTCATCCACCCAGTAAACTGTTTTACCATGAGGGTCTTGAAGTACCCATCTTATGTGCGTTGGTTTCCAATCTGCTGGAAAGAGAAGAGTGGATGTTCTGAATTCGTAGTCATTTAGAACCAGAGGTATCTTTGAACCTGGCACAGTATATGCTATAGTAGTTGGCAGTAGCAGGAATATCAGCAGACTAACGATGCTTATACTTCTTATAGAGCTTCACCCCCGCATAAATGGCTATCAAGATTGCTACTGCTATCACTAAATATACAATCCCTTCTTCAGGTGGAAGTATTAATGATGTAAGCGTAATTACCACCGTCTTATCTCCATTCACAACTACGTGTCCTCTGTATGTTTCGTAACCACTCTTTTCAACCGTAATTGGGTACGTTCCCCATTCTAACCAGAATACTGCTTTCCCATCTGTTGATGTGTATTTTGTTTGTCCGTCCAGTGTTATCTTTGCATCACTTATGGGTGTTCCATCGGTTTCATTCACGATTATTGTTATTTCATAGTTGCCATAGCCTTGTTCAACTTCTATGTACTTGTCTGCTCTATCACTATATCTTCCTTCCACATCCCATGACCAAGCATATATGATTAATGTTCCCGACTGTACTGCTTCAAATGTTGTTGTTCCTTTGTATGTTGAGTCACCAACATAGTGAGCAGGTACATAGAATTTGTCAAAATCTGCACTGAAGGGATTGTTGTACCTGACTTCCACATAGAATGTTTTTATAGAAGCTTGAGTTATTGGATTTGCCTCAGCAGTTAATGTTAGCGTTACTGTTTCTCCCTCTATATATTTGGGCTTATCTGTTTCTATAGTTGGTTTCCCTGGTATCTTACTGATATTATCTACAATCATAAATGTAACTTCTGCCTGGTTAATGACAGTATTTGTCAGATGAACTTCCAATCTGTTAGCCTCCAGTCCGCCTGGCGTCCATGTTCCTTTAGGTATAGTCCACGTTATCTCATAGCCTCTCAAATCATCTTCAAGCCACCAGACTGCAAGGGGTTGGGTCTGTGTTGGTTTGTAAATTGCAAGTCTCCACCCCTTCTCTCCAGTTGTAGCACCAGCATATCCAGTATCAACTGATAAGTGAACTGTTGAACCTTCCTCAAACACATATAGTGGAACTACTCTGTTTGTTCCCTCCGTGTATGTTGTACCCTCCTGCCTTATTGAATCTACGCCAAGAACATCAACTTTGCCTATTCCAAGTGCTAAGTATGCCCAATCTTCAGATGCTAAGATTTCACCAGCATGAGCTTTTCCACCAAGATATGGATTTCCATCCATCTCTGCATACTCTAAGATGCAGGATACTTTTATAGCACCAATTTTGTTTCCTTTTATAACGAAGGATAGTGTTGGCGTTTGTATGTGTTCCCATGCCCAACCTTCTGATGGGACATAGAACCACGTATTTTCGCCAAATATGTTTCCTTCAACCCATCCACCTTGGCTGTTATAATTTTTACCTGGTATATTTCCGCAAATATTGCCCTGCACAATAGATACATAGTCAGTATCAATCCAATTATATCTACCGTTTATTATTGTGTGCTGTCGGTTGCTTGTGTCTATGTACTGTACCACCCAAGCATATTGCCCAAAAAATATGTCTGGAAATGAGAATGGTGCAACACCGCCATTATGACCTGATAAATAAAACTTTGCTGTTGTTATAATTTTCATACTATTTTCGTTTGGTAACCAAGATGTTATGTAAACATCACTATCGAGCTGTTCCCAGTTAGGGTCTGTATAGAATATTTTTTTATCCTTGACATTATAATTACCATAAATCTCATATTTCCTCGTGTTGGTATCAATCGTTAGCCCAGTTCCGTAATCCTCACCAAACAATCCAATATAATCTGAGATTAATAACCCTAAAACAACTGCAAGTACAACTCCGATTATAATTATTTTCCTATCCTGCATTACCTTCACCCCTTGCATTTTCTTGCCCTCCTGCTCGCTAAATAATAGAGAGAGGGGTCAGTGCTGTCGAGAGACTATCACTGCTATAACAAGTATCAATATCACTGCAAGTATTACCCAAACTGGTATTCCAAAGTATGTTTCTTCGTACCACGGAACTTCTGCTTCTGCTGGTGTTACTGCCACGGCTTCAGTCCATGTGAAAACGAATTTGTTCAGCGTGTATTGTTCTCTCACTGTGAAGTCTTCGAGTACTATGTTTCCGTCTTCATCAACCTCCCATTCATCGAACTCTACACCATTATATTCTATCGTGAGAGTGTCTGCATTCAGGCTGTCAAATGCTCCATCGTAAACCTCGTCATCTGGGTTTAATATCCAGTCAACGCAGTTCGTCAGTACCTCATTAGATTTGATGTAAATCACTACCTCGTGGTTTGTTCCTTCTGATTTATCATCAACCTTGTAAACATATGGTGCATATTTCTGATACTGCACATATCTCGTCGCACTACCACTATCGCTTAAGGATGATATTGTCACGTAGGATGTTGGTATTGAAATCTTGTGTGATGGATACGATAGTGTCAGATTTATATCAGACAGTGCATATCCAAGACCAGTATTTGTAACTGTTATTGAATCATTTACAGTCCAGAATGACGATGTCGAGCTTATTCCAACCTCTGGCTCTGTTACATCTTTCTCCTTCACCGTTACATGGTTTGAAATCCATGTTGATGTCAATGCACTATCATTACCGTATATTACAATCTCAATTACATTTGTATCTGCTGATGCATTGAATGTGAAGTTCAAGTAGGTATCACTTTGGTCAACACCACCAGAGATTATGTTCGTAAGGGTTGTATTATCCCAGTTTCCATCTGTTACAGCTTGAGATGATTTTATAGCTACTCCATTTACAGTAAGATTGTAAACTATGTTTCCACCGTTTGCTTTGATGGCGAACTTTGATACTGTTCTATTCAGTTGACCTAACTGACATGGTAAGGTTATATTTCTGTAGGTTGTAGTTGTAGTCTGATTGTGCCAGTAAGTTAATGATATGTCAACTGTTCCACTTGATATTGATACATCTTCTCTGTATGTTAGC
>Ga0136651_10000625_pt1 | contig 19475 bp, 15 predicted proteins | sample Mar14236cmmetaG_FD_94867 | JGI IMG/M metagenome (GOLD analysis project Ga0136651, IMG submission 94867) | Marine hydrothermal vent microbial communities from Guaymas Basin, Gulf of California to study Microbial Dark Matter (Phase II) - Marker... ... | reverse complement strand
TCTCTTCTTTAATCTCTTCTTTAACCTCTTTTTCTTCAGTCTCAGTTTTCACTTCGGTTTCCATTTTCACTTCCATCTTTTCAGGTTCTGGCTTTTCTTTCGTTTCTTCTGCAACCTCTTCTTCCTTTTTCTCAGGTTCTGGTTTAGGCACTGATTTGGTTTCTGCCTTTCCTTCTTCCATGGCTTTTTCTTCAGCCGGTTTTTCTTTTAAAGCTTCAGTATCTTCTTTTTTCTCAACAGTTTCTCCAACTTTTTCCGCAACAGCTTCATCTGCTTTTTCTTCTACACTTTCTTCTGCCTTTTCAGTCGTATTTTTAATTTTACTGCCTGTTTTCTTTTTTGCTGTTGCGTTGGTAGCATCAGCTTGTTCTTTCGTTTCGGCTGAATCTTTTTTCTTTTCAGCTTCTTTCTTCGACGTTGCCTGATCTTTCACATTCTCTTCCATCTGTTTTTCTGTAAAAGCCTGATTTTCTTTTTCTTCTGGTTTTTTTTCTTGTTCATTCATTACTAAATTCCTCTAATAATTAATAAGTTAGACATTATATATAAAAATTGAGGTGCAAAATTAAGATTATTATTTAATAATTAAAAGATTTTCATAACAATTAACCGGTTTTCGTTGATTTCATATGGGATTTTCCTATCCCCAGATCATTTTCATTTGTTATTTACCTTTTTACATTTAATTTTGAGAGCCGTATAAGTTCTTTACATTTGGACAATAATATTAAACATATTAACTTGTAATAATATGAAAATCACTGTTGTCGGAACGGGATATGTTGGGTTGGTTACCGGGACTTGTTTTGCAGACACTGGGGTTCAGGTTCATTGCATTGACATCGATGAAAGAAAGGTTAAACAATTAAATGAGGGTAAATCTCCTATTTATGAACCTGGTTTGGAACCCATGATCCAGCGCAACATGGAAAAAGGCCGTTTGTTTTTCAGCACGGATTTAAAACCTTCACTGGAAGAATCGGAAGTAATTTTCATTGCTGTCGGAACTCCTCCCGACGAAGATGGAAGTGCCGATCTCCAGCACGTACTCAAGGTTGCATCCCAAGTCGGAAAATATATGACGGATTATATGGTTGTAGTAACCAAAAGTACTGTACCGGTAGGCACGGCCAGACTCGTAAAAAAAACGATCAAAGAAACGTTGGAAAACAGGGGAAAAGATATTTCTTTTGACGTGGTATCTAATCCTGAATTTTTAAAAGAAGGGAATGCTGTCCAAGATTTTCTGAAACCCGACCGCATCGTTATCGGGGTAGATTCGGAAAAGGCGAAAACGGTTATGCGCCGGTTGTACAAACCTTTTTTGCTGAACAATCATCCCATCCTGTTTATGGACATACCATCTGCCGAGATGACCAAATATACGGCCAATGCCATGCTGGCTACCAAGATCAGCTTCATGAACGAGATTGCCAACCTGTGCGAACGGGTCGGAGCCAGTGTTGAGATGGTACGAAAAGGGATAGGCAGTGACCCACGTATCGGCAACAAATTCATATATCCCGGAACAGGATATGGCGGATCCTGTTTCCCAAAGGATGTCAAGGCCCTGATCAAAACAGCCCGTGACAACCATTATCAATTGAAAATCCTGGAAGCGGTGGAAGATGTCAATGAACATCAAAAGTCTGTTCTTTTTTCAAAGATATCCAAACATTTTAAGGATAAGCTTAAAGGAAAGACTTTCGGTATCTGGGGGCTTTCTTTCAAGCCGCTTACCGATGACATCCGAGAAGCCCCGTCACTGGTTCTGATAGGCAAACTGCTGGAAGCCGGGGCCAATATAAAGGCTTACGACCCTGCTGCCATAAATCAAGCCAAAAGAGTTCTCGGTAACAAGATCACTTACAGTCAAGATCCCTACGACACATTAGTTAATGCCGACGCCCTTGTGCTGGTTACCGAATGGCCCGAATTCAGGCTTCCCAATTTCCGTGTGATATCAAAACTTTTGAATCAGAAAGTTATTTTTGACGGACGTAATATTTTCGATCCTGCTGAATTAAAAGAACATGGCTTTACCTATTACGGGATAGGCATAGGCAAAAATAATTCCCATTAACCTCATTTTTAATGAAACGAATACTCATCACGGGAGGAGCAGGTTTTATCGGTTCATTTTTATGTGAACGTTTATTATCGGAAGGAAATGAGATCCTTTGTCTCGACAACTATTTCACCGGCAGCAAAACCAATATTGCCCATTTGCTTTCCAATCCATATTTCGAGGCAGTACGGCATGATGTGACTATTCCTTTCTTTGCAGAGGTAGACGAGATCTATAACCTGGCCTGCCCGGCTTCTCCGATTCATTACCAATACAATCCTATTAAAACCATTAAGACCTCTGTAATGGGAGCCATCAATATGCTGGGGCTGGCCAAACGTATCAAAGCCAAGATCCTGCAGGCATCTACCAGTGAGGTGTACGGTGATCCCAAGGTGCACCCGCAAACAGAAGACTACCGGGGACATGTTAACCCGATCGGATTAAGAGCCTGTTATGATGAAGGTAAAAGAGCTGCCGAAACCTTGTTTGTCAACTATCACCGCCAGAATCATGTAAGGATCAAGATAGCCCGTATCTTTAACACGTACGGGCCACGCATGATGCCCAACGACGGGCGGGTCATTTCCAACTTCATTGTCCAGGCATTGAAGAACGAACCCATTACCATTTACGGAGACGGTTCACAGACCCGTAGCTTTCAATACATTTCCGATCTGGTGGAAGGCCTGATCCGGTTGATGAATACCGGGGATGATTTTACGGGGCCTGTCAATATCGGCAACTCGGGGGAGTTCACCATCCTCGAACTGGCAGAGAAAGTGCTGACGCTCATTCCGGAATCCCGTTCCGAGATCGTCTACAAACCTCTGCCGGAAGATGACCCGATGCAACGCCAGCCGGATATCACTCTGGCACAGAAGGAGCTGAATTGGAACCCTGTTGTTCCTCTGGATGAAGGATTGAGGCATACCATCAATTATTTCAGAAAAATCATAAAACCATGAAAGGTATTATTCTCGCCGGTGGTTCAGGAACCCGCCTATATCCGGTCACCCAAAGCATCTCCAAACAGATCATCCCGGTTTATGACAAACCCATGATCTATTATCCCCTTTCAGTGCTAATGCTGGCAGGCATACGCGATCTTCTGATCATCTCCACCCCACGCGATCTCCCTTTATATAGAAATCTTCTGGGAGACGGCAGCCGTGTGGGTTTGCGGATCAGCTATGCCGAACAACCCAAACCCGAAGGGCTGGCCCAGGCCTTTATCATCGGAAAAGACTTTGCCAGGGATAATCCGGTGGCCATGGTTTTAGGAGACAATATTTTTTACGGACACGGTTTCGGTAATTTGCTGCGGGAAACAAGCTCCTCCCTGAAAGAAGGGGCTGTAGTTTTTGCCTATTATGTTAACGACCCACAACGGTACGGCGTGGTGGAATTTGATGAAAAGGGGCAAGTTCTGCACATAGAGGAAAAGCCTGAACATCCCCGCTCCAACTATGCCCTGACCGGCCTTTATTTCTTCGACCACACGGTAGCCTCCAGGGCTGAGACACTGAAACCTTCCCATCGCGGGGAGTTGGAAATTACCGATCTAATGAAGACCTATCTGGAAGAAGGGAAGCTGAACGTACGTATTTTAGGCCGTGGGATGGCCTGGCTCGACACCGGCACACCGGACAATCTGTTGCAAGCAGCCAATTTTATCGCCACCCTCGAACACAGGCAGGGATTGAAGGCATCTTGTATCGAAGAGATCGCTTACAAACGGGGCTATATCTCCCGGGAACAACTTGAAAAAATTGCACAACCCATTCGTAATTCACACTACGGACAATACCTTATTAATATTCTGGAAAACAAACTCAAAACTTTTGACTTTTAAAAATATGGACATCGAACGCACCGAACTGGAAGGATTATATATACTCAAACCCCGGGTTTATGCCGATGATAGGGGTTATTTTTTCGAAAGCTATAACGACCGGGAAATACGACAACAAGGACTCCATTATACCTGGGTGCAGGATAACCAATCCAAATCCTCCTATGGCGTAGTGCGGGGCCTTCATTATCAACTGGAGCCTTTTGCTCAAACCAAACTGGTCCGTGTCGTCTCGGGAAAGATCCTGGATACCGCGGTCGATCTCCGAAAAAACAGTCCTACTTTCGGCAAATGGAAAAGCCTTATCTTGTCTGATGACAATTTTCTTCAAATACTTATACCCAAAGGATTTGCCCATGGCTTCTCGGTTTTGAGCGAGGAAGCCATTGTTTTTTATAAATGTGACGAGTACTATCATCCCGAAGCCGAGAGAGGCATCCGTTTCGATGATACATACCTGGAAATAGACTGGCAGATCCCGCCGGAGAAAATTATCGTATCGGAAAAAGATAAAGAACATCCTGCGTTCAACCAAGCTGAAGTAAACTTTCAGATGTGACTATCGGTGTATGATGATTGACGAACTGTTTACCAGGAGACAATCGCAAGAGAGCCTGCACCTATCAGCCCTGAACTTCATGATTGACAACCTGGAGATGGTAATGAGAATTTTGTTTTTTTACTGAGAAGAATCTGATTTCAGTCCCTATTCTATATTATATTCTTTCCATTTCACTTAACTTTCATTACATTTGTGTACCTAAGCAACGAATATGAAAAAGATTTTGATAACAGGAGCATACGGACAGCTGGGAACAGCTCTCCGGGAACATTCGAAAGAGTTTGAAGGGTTGGATTTTCTCTTTACGGATGTACAATCTGACGATGAAATAATGCCACTGGATCTTACCGATAAGATGTCGCTCACTACTTTTATCAATACACATACACCGGACTGGGTGATCAATTGTGCTGCTTACACCCGGGTAGACCAGGCAGAAGAAGATCCGGAAGGGGCCTACCGTCTCAATGCCGATGTTCTGAAAAACCTTCTGGACACGGCTTCCGGTCATTCTTTCCGTTTGATACACATCTCTACTGATTATGTTTTTAATGGCAGGGCTTACCGTCCATACCGAGAAGAAGACAATCCCGACCCGCAATCGGTGTATGGCAAAAGCAAATATGAAGGAGAACAAATCGTATTGGGTTATCCCCAGTCTATGATCATCCGTACCTCCTGGCTTTATTCGGAAATGGGCAGTAATTTTGTCAAAACCATTCTGAGACTGGCAACGGAAAAGAATACCCTGGATGTGGTCTATGATCAAATCGGAACACCCACTTACGCCGGTGATCTTGCTACGGTCATTCTGCAGGTTATTCAAAATATAGAAGAGAATACCCGGGATTTCCAAACAGGGATCTATCATTTTTCCAACGAAGGGGTATGCAGCTGGTATGATTTTGCACTGGAAATTGTTAAGTTTCTGAAAATGAAAACGAAAATTCGTCCTGTCACCTCCAAACATTTTGTACGTCCTGCCCGCCGTCCGTTTTACAGTGTGCTGGCCAAGGAAAAAATCAAAGAAAATTACGGGGTACTGATCCCGTATTGGAAAGATAGTTTGTACAAATGTTTGAATAACTTAAAATCGAAAAATAATGGAAGATAATGATTTACTTGCGAAGGTAAAAACCAGGGCTCAGGAGTGGCTTGACGGCGATTATGACGAACAGACCAAGGAAGAAATCCGTAGGATGATGAGAGAAGACCCTGAGAGCCTGATAGATGCTTTTTATAAAAATCTCGAGTTTGGCACGGGTGGATTGCGTGGCATTATGGGCGCCGGCACCAACCGGATGAATATTTACACGGTAGGCATGGCTACACAAGGCCTGGCCAATTATATCAAGAAGCGGTTCGCAGACAGGGACAGGATCAGTGTGGTTGTCTCACACGACTGCCGGAACAACAGCCGTTTGTTTGCCGAGACCACAGCTGACATTTTTGCCAGCAACGACTTTGAGGTATATCTTTTTGAGGACCTGCGGCCTACACCGGAGCTCTCATTTGCCATCCGGTATTTGCACTGTCAGAGCGGAGTGATGATCACTGCCTCCCACAACCCGAAAGAATACAACGGCTACAAAGCTTATTGGGAAGACGGAGCACAGGTTATTCCGCCTCACGATATAAATATTATTAAAGAAGTAAATAAAATCAAGGATATCAACGAGATTAAGTTTAACGGTCCCAAAGAAAAGATTACCCTCATCGGAAAAGAAGTGGACGAAGCTTATCTCGAAAAAGTGCTAAGTCTGTCGCTTAGTCCCAAAGCCGTAAAAAAATATCACGATCTTAAGATCGTTTATACTCCCATCCACGGCACAGGGGTTAAGCTGGTCCCTGCAGCTCTGGAACGGTATGGTTTTACAAATATCATTCATGTACCTGAACAGGACATAAATGACGGCAACTTTCCAACGGTGATATCTCCCAATCCTGAAGAACATGCCGCCCTGGAAATGGCTCTGAACAAAGCCGACGAAACGGATGCCGAGCTGGTCATGGCCAGCGACCCGGATGGTGACAGACTGGGCATTGCCGTACGTGACAGCAATGGTAAGATGATGCTGCTCAACGGAAACCAGACAGCCACCCTGCTCACCTACTACCTGCTCACACGCTGGCATGAACTCGGGAAAATATCCGGCAAGGAATATATCATCAAGACCATTGTCACCACCGACCTTCTGGGTGACATTGCCAAACACTTCGGGGTAACTCATTATGATGTCCTCACCGGCTTCAAATGGATCGCGGACATGATCCGCAAAAAAGAAGGGAAGGAGGTATTTATCAGTGGCGGTGAGGAAAGTTATGGGTATATGATTGGCGACTTTGTACGGGATAAAGACGCTGTCAGCACTGCCGTGATGATCGCCGAGACTGCCGCCTGGGCCAAAGACCAGGGAAAGACCCTGCTGGATGTTCTGAAAGATATATATATACAATTCGGCTTCTACAAAGAAGATCTGTTAAATATTGTAAGAAAAGGGAAAAGCGGCGCTGAAGAGATTCAGGCGATGATGGAACGGTTCAGACACAACTTTCCGGAAACTATCAACGGTGCCAATGTGATGCTGATCCATGATTATCTGAAACAACAGACCATAGACCTTATCTCAGACCTGCGGTATCGTATCATGCTCCCTCAGTCCAATGTGCTGCAGTTTATCACCCATGACGGAAGTAAGGTCTCCATGCGACCCTCAGGCACCGAACCTAAAATCAAATTTTATTTCAGCGTGAAAGGGAAACTGGAAAAACCGGAGGATTTTAACAAAACAGATAAAGAACTGAAGAAAAAAATCGAAGCAATCAAGAAGGATTTAGGATTGGTTAAATAAATAATAAAAAGTTTAAACAGATGATAAGTTACAGAAAAGAGTTATGGTTCCAGACAAGCAAACGGCGGGAGTTCATCAATATCACCCCGCAACTGAATGAATGCTTACGTGAAAGCGGAGTAAAGGAGGGATTGCTACTATGCAATGCCATGCACATTACCGCCAGCGTTTTTATCAACGACGATGAGTCGGGACTACATCACGACTTTGAAGTGTGGCTGGAAAAACTGGCTCCCGAAAAACCTTATTCGCAATACCGGCATAACGGCTTCGAAGACAATGCCGACGCACACATCAAGCGAACCCTTATGGGACGCGAAGTGGTCATTGCCATCACTGACGGGAAAATGGACTTCGGCCCTTGGGAACAAGTGTTTTACGGAGAATTTGACGGCATGCGGAGAAAAAGGGTACTGGTAAAGATAATCGGAGAATAAACCTATCTCTCCCCTCCAATTGCAACTGGTTTGGTAGAATCCTGAGAAAGCTGTTTTTTCTGTACTAGCTAAAAAGACAGGCATGGTCCGGAGAAACTAAAGGGTTTTGATGACCGTCTGCCGTTATTGGTTAAGAAAAAGTCCGGAAATCCGTATGGGACCTCTCGAAGGATGTTACAAACATGGCTCTCCATTTTTACAGCAATGTCTCCCACATAAGTAATACATTACGGTATCAGCAGTGTCCTGACTCACGGGATAAGCACTTCGCCTTCAATGGTGTAAAAAACATGGGGTTTGATTGTACCGTACCGGGAAGGGGTTGTGGCGTGTTTTTCATGTTTTCTGAGTTTAATCATAAAATGGGTTAATTCCCCGAAGCTTGCTTCGAATTAACAAACAATTCCGCATTGATACCTCGTCAGCTCTGCTGCGAGTCAGTTCATTTATTTATAAGTCGATAAGTGCTACAGGATTCGTTGCCACAAGAGTTGTTGCAGCACTTTCAGGTGGGAAAAGCTGTTTTTGCGAATACTGCGGGGACGGAGCGGTTTTCCTGCAATCACGGAGTGTGCTGCGGTAATACCGCTTTCTATAGCCGGGCCGATCCCTTCTCCCATATCACGGGTTGCCAACCCGGCAGCATCCCCGATAATCATCACATTTCCCTTTTGCAACACCGGATGTTTGGCCCGCACCCGGTAAGTATATCCTATTTCATGCCATGCATGCCCTTTCACCATTCCCCGTTTTTCCAGTTTTTCCGTAAACCACTTCCATTTATCTTTAATATTTTCTCCGGTTTTTTTCATGGTTCCGGCATACCCCCCGATACCCACATTCACAATGTTTCCGGTTTTGGGTACATACCAGGCATATCCGGGTAAACCTTCCTGCTGAAACCACAGATGGCAGTGATCCTCCTCTACAGGATAAGAGAATTCATCCTCCAAAGCCACCACAGTCCTGTGCCAATCTTTTCCGGGATCTTCACGAAAAAAATATTTTGCCACCGGGCAATAGGATCCCCCTGCTCCGACCAAATATCTGGCACGATAGGTTCCGTCAACAATAAAAGATTTCCCGTTGTTTTCGATCTTCTTCACTTCATGTAATACGGGTTCCAGACCGGCATATTCCAGCAGGAAATGATCGAACTCAATCCTGCGGATGGCATATTGCTTCACCTTCAGGTTATAATCCCTTTTTTTCAGATGAATGATAAATTCATGAAACTCCCTGAGCCCATACGGATAATCTTTGGGATCGAGTGACAGAGCTTTGAAAACGGCGGGAGTGACCCAACCGGCACAGACCTTATTTCTTGGAAAGGACTGCTTATCCAACAGGATAAAATCCCGTTTTTGTTTTTTCAGTTCTCCGGCACAGGCTGCCCCGGCAGGTCCGGCACCGACGATCAGGGTTTCTGTTTCCGTCATAATTTCCATGTCAGGATCAGCATATTCTCGGAGGTTGTTGTCGTCCGGGCCTGGTCATCACGATTTGCCACAACTGGTTGGAACGGGAACGAAATCCTCCGGCAGCACTCAGCAGATAGAATTTCCACATCCGGTAGAAGCGTTCCCCGTATTTATCCTTCAGCTCGGGCCAGGATTTGTCGAAATTCTCGAACCAGGCCATCAGGGTCTTGTCATAATCGGGACCAAAATTATGCAGATCTTCAATAATAAAATGTCCTTCCATAGCTTCCGACAGTTGAGCCACCGAGGGCAACATCCCATTGGGGAAAATATATTTGTCGGTCCATGGATTGGTATGAGTCGTACTTATACTCCCGCCGATAGTATGTATCAGGGCCACCCCGTCTTCTTTCAGGCAACGGTCGGTTATTTCCATGTAGGTGCGATAATTTTTATAACCCACATGTTCCATGATGCCTATTGAGATAACGGCATCATACTTTCCCTCCGCCTCCCGGTAATCTTTCTGCAGGATTTCGACCTCCAGTCCCCGGGTCAGTTCGCGGGCCAGTTTTACCTGTTCTTCACTGATATTATAAGCCGTAACATGCACCCCGTACTTTTCGGCAGCATATTTGGCAAAGCTTCCCCAGCCACAGCCCAGTTCCAGCACTTTCATGCCAGGTTTCAATTCGGTCTTCCTGCATACCAGATCAAGCTTGGCTTCCTGGGCCTCATCCAGTGTTTTTGCATTTTTCCAGTAGGCACAGGTATAGTTCATCCTTTTATCCAGCATTCTCCTGTACAAATCATTTCCCAGGTCATAATGCTCCTCTCCCACTTTCCGGGACCGGCCTCTGGTTTGCATGTTAAACAATTTGCTTCTCAGCAGGAACAGCATGGTTTTCCAATCCCCCTTGATTTTAATGTCCAATTCCGCCCGCAGCACCCTGTTGATGAATTCGTCCAGGGACGGAGCGTCCCACCAGCCATCCATGTATGATTCTCCCACTGCCAGTATGCCTCCATTGAGGACACGTTTATAAATGCGAGGATCATGAATCTGAATATCCCAGGGTTTATCTCCATTGACGGTAATTTCCGCATCTTTTAAAAGTGACCGTACAAATTTTTCCGGTGTCATGACTTTGAATATTTGACTGTTATTGCAAATAATCTCTAAAAAATAAAAATAACATTTCTATACGGAAATTCAAAGGACAGATATCACGGGTAGCCAAAAAAAAAGCATCCCGTGGGATGCTTTTTCCATTTCATATATTGAAGATTAAACGTTTTTAAAAGCTTTCAATCCGGCAAAAAGGGCCGCGTTGCCCAATTCGCGTTCTATACGCAACAGTTGGTTGAATTTGGCAATTCTTTCGCTCCTGCATCCGGAGCCTGTTTTCAGGTGACCGGCACTTACGGCTACAGTCAGGTCGGCGATCGTAGTATCTTCGGTTTCGCCCGAACGGTGAGACACGAAGCAGTTATAGTTATTTTTTCCGGCCAGCTCGATGGTCTCCAATGTTTCGGTGAGTGTCCCGATCTGATTCAGTTTGATCAGGATGGAATTAGCAGCATCTTCGTCAATGGCTTTTTGCAGGAGTTTTTTATTTGTACACAGCAGATCATCGCCCACCAGCTCGATCTTGCTCCCCAGCTCACGGGTAAGCATCTGCCATCCTTCCCAGTCGTTTTCAGCCATGCCGTCCTCCAAAAGGACAATCGGATATTTCGAGACCCAGTCTTTCCATATTTCCACCATCTCAGCGGAGGTCTTTACCGACTGATCTGATTTGAAGAACACATATTTTCCGTCTTTCCACATCTCACTGGTGGCCGGGTCGAGGCAGATGGAAATATCTTCTCCGGGTTTGTAGCCAGCCTGTTCAATAGCCTTTATGATCACTTCAACAGCTTCTTCGTTGGATTTCAGGTTGGGAGCATATCCTCCTTCATCCCCTACGCCGGTATTATAGCCACGATCTTTCAATACATTCTTCAGGGCATGAAAAGTCTCAACCCCCATACGTATGGACGTGGCAAAATCGGGTGCATTATGGGGTGCAATCATGAATTCCTGGAAATCCACGCTGTTCTGCGCGTGAACACCTCCATTGATCACATTCATACAAGGTACCGGCAGAAGCGAAGCATTTACACCGCCGATATAGCGATAGAGAGGCATTCCGAGTGCTTTGGCAGCTACATGAGCTGCAGCCAGAGAAACACCGAGGATGGCATTAGCCCCCAGTTTGGCTTTATTGGAAGTACCATCCAACCCGATCATGGCATAATCCAGATCCCGCTGACGGGTAACATCCATGCCTGTAACAGCCGGCGCTATGATGTCGTTCACATTGGCAACTGCTTTCAATACGCCTTTTCCTCCGTAACGGCTCTTGTCTCCATCACGCATTTCTACAGCCTCTTTCTCACCGGTTGAAGCCCCGGAAGGAACAATGGCACGATCCGATATGCCGTTTTCAAGCCTTATTTCGACTTCTACGGTGGGATTACCACGTGAGTCCAATACTTCCTGTGCAATTACTGATTTAATTTTCATTTATTTTCCTCCTGTTTTTTGAATTTTATAGTTATTAACATTCCCGTTAAAAATTAGCAACAAATTTAACAAAATTCGATTTAGATGTTATCATTTTTTCAAAAAATCCGGATTTTAGGTTGCCGGGATATTAATCTCTTTAACCAAAAACATGGATAATCCATTTTATTATATCTTCATATAATCAATACCATTGTAATAATTTAAATGATAATGAATCTCCCCGCTGCAAGCAGACGGGGTATCATCATGGAATTGTTAATAATATTTTCGGCGGCGGCGGAGAATACACTCTTCCCTTGTCCGCCTTTTGGCGGATTAAATACAAATCAGGTAGGTATCAACTATTACCATTACATTCGTTGATACATAAGTTTTTCTATATTTCGTTTATCTTTGGGCTCTGTAAAGATTCATGATAAAGCCTGTAAATGAAATCTGTAAATAAAATACTCAAAGACATCTACTTCTTTTTTCCGGTACAGTTGTTTCTTGAGACTTTCCGGAGGAATCACATGCTGGTATTGTTTTGGCTTTTACTTTTTTTGTTCATCACCAAAGGAGCCGGATACCGTTACGGAGTATATACTTTATTTCTGGAACCTGAATATCTGGAACATATAAATTTTCTTTCTTTTCTGATCCTTGGCTTCACCACCGGTATTTTTATCATGACCTATCATATATCATCCTATATTACCAATGCATACCAGTTTCCGGTCATTGCAACCCTCAGCAAACCTTTCCTTCGTTTTTCCCTCAATAATTTCATCATCCCTGTCGGTTTTATCATCACTTATTTGATTTTCAGTATACGTTATCAACACGATTACCTGCTCTTGTCATTTTCTGACATTCTGATCAACATTTTGTCTTTTTTAACCGGGATCGTCATTTTTTACATGCTCACCTTTGCCTATTTCCGTATTATGAACCACAGCATGGAGAATATTATTTCCTTAAGTAAAGGCAAACTGGGGCAATGGAAACTCACCAAGCCCCTGCAGCGCATTCTACAAAAAGACCTGCTTTGGAAAGCGGCCAAGGCGCCTGTTCATAACATCGGAAATGCCAAGGTCGGACTGTATTTCTTTACGCCTTTTCATATCCGGCGTGCTCCCATGCGAATAACCCTGCAACCGGCCCGCGCACAACAGATACTGAACCGCAACCGCTCCTTTGCCGTGGTATTTGCTTTTCTTATATTGTTTTCTCTGACCATTATCGGTTTATATATCAACAAGCCTTTTTTTGCCATACCTGCTGCTGCCAGTCTTATGCTGATGTTCGGTATGGCTTTGTTGGTGTATGATCTGTTTTATGTTTTTTTCAAAGAATATGCTTTATGGATCTTTTTGGCTTTGTTGATTCTTGTATTCTACATTATCAACAGTGGCATTATCGTACACCGGGAAGGTCAGGCATACGGTCTGATTTACAACACCTCACAATCAAATAAAAGTTTATCGTTGGCTCCCGACCCCGGTCAGGCACAAAAAGACTATCGCAATACGCTGGCGATTCTTGACCGGTGGAAAGAGAAGGTAAAAAAAAGCGGGGAGAGACTGCCTCGCCTGGTTATTATCAATCATTGCGGCGGGGGTCTGAAGGCCGCTTTGTGGAGTTATTATTCCGTTGCCTTTGCTGACAGTTTGATGCATCACCGTCTGCTGCCACATGTAGAACTGCTTACCGGCGCTTCAGGAGGAATGTTCGGTGCGGCTTATCTCAGAGAGCTTTATCTGCGAAAGCAACAGGGATACGCAGGAGCCGATTCGCTCACTGCACGCTTTCAGGATCTCTCGCGTGACATGCTTAATCCCATTGTGTTGCATCTGGCTCTGAAAGACTGGTTTATAACATTCCAGACCTTTGAATACAATCATCAGATTTATCGCCGTGACCGGGGCTGGGCCCTGGAACATAAATTCAACAAGAACACCGGTTACATCCTTAATAAACCACTCTCCGCCTACCGTAAACCGGAGGAAGAAGCGCTGATCCCTCTGATGTTTCTCACGCCCACAACGATCAATGACGGAAGACAACTACTCATTTCCCCGATTCATACATCTTATATGTGCGACCGGCCGGTACTGAAAGAAACTCCTTCCATGATCGAATTTTTACGTGCCTATCAATTTTTGGGCGCAGATCAACTGCGTTTCACCACGGCCCTCCGCCTGAATGCCAGCTATCCTTTTATCACCCCGGTGGCTACACTCCCCGGGAAACCTCCTCTTAACATTACGGATGCAGGCCTCCGCGACAACTTCGGCTATCTGGCCAGCCTTCGTTTCCTGTATGTCTTCCGAGACTGGATCAACCAAAATACCAGCGGAGTTGTTTTTATCAGTATAGGGATCGATAAAAAAAACGAAATCATAAGCACCAACCCCAATGATGTGCTGGCCCCCTTCGAGAACCTCTATGAAGATTTCTTCAACTTTCAGCGTCTTAACGGCCAGGTAATGATCCATCCTATACGTTCAATGTTTGATGTGGATTTTGATATCGTGAACCTGAACCTGGACGAGCGAGACAACCGCATATCTTTAAGCTGGCACCTGACGACCCGTGAAAAAGAGCTTATTAAAACTTCTATTTTTACACCCGGCAATCAGGCCTCCCTGAAGAGATTGCAGGAACTCTTCAAATAGTTCCTGTTCTTCCTGTCTCCCTCTTCCTGCCTTGATTCTGCAAATCTTTGATTGGCTGTTTTACGGAAATTCTCCCTCATTTATCTCTCCCTTCTCTCTTCTCTTCTCAAGGTGTACTATGTTTCAGATAGTTGTGTAAGGCTTTCAGGATATTCTTGCGGGTGACCAGTCCTACGATTCTTCCCGGGTTTTTCGGGTCAACAACGGGGGCGCGACCGATATTCCTGGAACCCAGTTTTTCAAGTGCTTTTCTCAGACATTCATCCGGGTAAGACACAATCAAGTCAGTAGACATGATCTCCTTTACGGGATGTTTTTCTTTTCCGGCAGCCAGGGCTTTATTGATATCTTTATGGGTCACAATGCCTGCCAGCATTCCGTTTTCATTAACCACAGGAAAGCCACGGTGTCTGGTTTTTTTGATCATGAGGCCAGCTTCTTTAACAGAGGTCTCTTCCCGGAGCGTGATCACATCGCGGGACATGGCTTCCGATACCAGGATTACATCAAGCAGGTCCGGTTGTACGGGCTGGGATGTGTCAATACCACGGCGGGCCAGTTTCATGGTGTATATGGATTCACGAGACCATTTACGCAACACAAGGGTTGAGATCACCACCGCAGTCATCAGGGGCAGTATGATTTTATAATCCCCGGTCATTTCAAACAGGATCAGAATAGAAGAAATGGGAGCCTGGGCAGCTCCGGCAAAGACTGCCGCCATACCGATCATAGCACTCGCACCCGGATTAATGGCTATCGCGGGGAACAGGATCATAGTAACCTTACTGAATACCACCCCCAGCATAGAGCCTATAAACAACGAAGGAGCAAAGATTCCCCCCGAACCGCCCGACCCCAGGGCTACGGAAGTCGCCAGCAATTTGGCAAAGACCAGAATCAACGCCAGCAAGGCGGTAACCTTGCCATAGAGCGCCAGCTCGATAGACTTATATCCTACCCCGAAAACCTGGGGATAATACAAACCGATCACGCCGATGATCAATCCCCCGATGGCAGGTTTTACAAAACCAGGCACCGGAATGCGGTCAAAAATATCTTCCGATTTATATAGCGTAACAATAAAAAGATAAGCCATAACCGCCGCCAGAAGGCCAAAAACCAGATAAAACAGGATCTCCCATGGGCTGTTCATCTGATAGGCGGGGACAACAAAGGCAGGATTATTCCCCAGGTACTTTCTTGAAACAACGGTGGCCAATACAGAAGCCAGTACCACCGAAGAAAGATGGCGGGGTGCATAGCTACGTAATATGATCTCCAGGGCAAAGAAAATTCCGGCCAGGGGTGCATTAAAGGTAGCGGCAATACCTCCGCCGGCACCGCAGGCAACCAGTATTTTTACTTTTTCTCTGGGAAGATGAAACAGTTGTCCTAAAGAAGACCCCAGTGAACTGCCTATCTGAACAATAGGTCCTTCCCGGCCAACAGATCCCCCCGAACCGATACATACCGACGATGCCAGCGCCTTGATCACAGCTACCCGGACACGGATCCGTCCCCCCTCCCGATCCACAGCATACATCACTTCCGGAACACCATGCCCCTTGGTTTCAGGCGCCAGGTAATAAACCAGAAAACCAACAATCAACCCTCCTGCCGCCGGGATAAGAACAATGTAATACGAACTCAAGGAGGACAAAAGGCTCTTGCCACCGGAAAAAAACATGACCGTGAATTCATGAATGAGCCACCGGAAAACGACAGCCCCATAACCGGCACCAATACCGGCCAATACAGCAAAAAACAAAAGAAACGCCGTATCTGAAGTTCTGACAAGATAGACCAGCTCACGATATCTTTTCTTCATCAGAATATTTTTTGCAGAATAAATAATCAATAAATATAAATAATTATCTCTATGGTTGAACATTTGTACAAAATATTTCGTTTTTTTGATCTTTGAAAACATAACTTTCAAAAACATGAGATCTTTCAATTTTTACAAATACCATCTTTTTCCCTCCCTGCTCATTGCCATCTCTCTGATTATTTTTTACGGCTGTGGTTCCGGCAATAAAGACAAACCTGATACCGCCGGCATCAATATGCCTTACAACAAAGTCTTAAAACCGGCCGGGAAGATGATCATCTTCGGGGATTCTGCCCTGGAAAATCATGCACTTGATGTAGCTCTTTCTCCTGATAAGAAATATATTGCCGTCGAAGAGCGTTACAGTGTACTGGTCCTGGATGCCGGAAAAGACTCAATCCTTTTCAGTTATTCCGTACGTGATAATATACCGCACACAGCGAACACCTATTCGGGGATTCTCTGGGTCAATATCCGGGGAAAATCCACCCTTTTCTGGAGTGCCCGCAACACGGTGTTCCGTGCTATATGGGACAGTCTGAAACTATCGGTTATAAACACTTATCATTTTGATCCTGAAGGGGAGGCAAGGGCATCTCTGCCGAACGAATTGGTTTTTTCAGACAGTGACGGACACCCGGTACTTTATATTGTTCTTAACGGCAATGACCGACTGGTCAAACTGGATCTTGACACCGGGACAGTTTTGTGGCAATCCCATACGGGGCTGGCTCCTTACGGGGTGGTCAGCGCTGCCGGGAAACTCTATGTAACCAACTGGTCAGGGAGTGTACCTACGGAAGGGACGCCGGCTACTGCCGGTATCCCCTGGGGAAATGCTTCGGTTGATTCGGTAACCGGATCGGTGAACTCCGGAACAGTCAGTGTAATAGACCCTGAAACCGGAAAAGTTATCCGGGAATTACCCACAGGATTGCATCCCAACGACCTGGTGGCTTCCCCCGACGGAAAATTTGTTTATGTAGCCAACGGCAATGACGACTACATCTCAGTCATCCGTACAGAATCGGATCATGTTGTCGAAAAAATCTCGGTACGGCTGATGCAGGAAAACAATCCCTATTTTGGTGATTCGCCCAATGGTTTGGCTATCAGTTCCGACGGAAAAACACTATATGTAGCCAATGGGATGGACAATGCCATCGCTGTGGTTGCACTTGGAGAAAAGGCTTCTTCCGGCGGTACTGAAGGAAAGAGCAAGTTGACAGGTTTTATTCCCACCGGTGCCTATCCGGGAGGCATTGCGCTGGCAGAAGATATGAAAAAAATGTATGTAGCTAACATTGAGGGACTCGGAGCCCGTACACTTTTTACCGGCATGCATGCCAAAGGAAAAGCCCCCTCTTCCCGGGGAGCCTACAATGCCCACAAGATGCTGGCAGGACTATCCATCATTCCCTTGCCGAATCAACCGCAGCTTGCCTCCTGGACCATCACGGTCAGGGAAACCAATCGCATGAACCGGGTAAAAATGGCATCCCTGCTTCCGCGCAAAGACTGTAAGCCGGTACCTGTACCCGAACGCGTGGGAGAACCTTCTGTTTTCAAACATGTTATCTACATCATTAAGGAAAACCGGACCTATGACCAGGTACTGGGCGATATGAAACAAGGCGACGGCGATACCTCTCTCTGTGCTTTCGGAAAAGAGGTTACCCCCAATACGCACAAACTGACTGAACAGTATGTGTTACTGGACAGGTATGAAGCTTCCGGTAAATGCTCGGCCGAAGGTCATCTGTGGACGGACGCTTCAATCGTTACCGATTATATTGAAAAGAATGTGAGAGCCTGGTTCCGCAGCTATACCCATGTTCTGTACGATGCCATGGCTTATCCCAAAACCGGTTTTATCTGGGACAATGCACTGGATCATGGGAAGAGTGTCCGGATATACGGGGAAGCTTCCGTGCCAACCGGTTACGGAAATAAAAAATGGGCTGATATCTACCATGATTATCTGGCGGGGAAGCCAGTACCTTTCGAGAACAAAACGACCATAGACAGGGTCAGGGGCATCCTTTCCCAGAGTTACCCGGCATATGACAGCCATAACTTTCCGGATATTATGCGGGCCCATGCATTTATTGAAGACCTGCACCGGTATGAAAAGATGGACGGGGATGCGCTGCCCAATCTGATCGTCATGGCTTTACCCAATGACCATACGGCAGGCACCTCTCCGAATCATCCCACCCCCCGCGCCATGGTGGCCGACAATGACCTGGCATTAGGACAGATCATCGAAGCCCTTACCAGGAGCAGATTCTGGAAAAATACCGTAGTCTTTGTCACCGAAGATGACTCGCAGGCCGGCTGGGATCATGTTTCTGCCTACCGCACCGTGGCATTGGTGATCAGCCCGTATTCAAGGCTGGGAAAAACAGTTTCCACCCGGTATAATCAAACTTCCATGATCCATACCATTGAGCAGATTCTCGGACTGCCTCCCATGAATATAGAAGATGCTACCGCCGATCTCATGACCGGTGCATTCTCCGACACACCTGATTACACGCCGTACACTCATGAAAAAAACCGTATCCCACTGGATGAAATGAACCCTCCGGCAACCACCCTTACCGGTAAAGACCTTTATTTTGCCAAAGAATCAGCCCGCCTGGCAGTTCTGGGAATAGATGCCGGAGAAGATGACCTGATGAACCGTATTATCTGGCATTCCTTTCGCAGAGAAGCACCCTATCCTGCACATCTGGCCGGTAAAGATGATGACGATTGATCCACTTTTTTTCCTATCTTTCGCACATGAGTAGTTTAGACCCCATTAGAGGCATACTTAACAAGATCATAAATGATCATATCTCGGGATCGGGCGCTCTTCAGCTGCAACTAACGGATGAATTGCTGACGTATCTGATCGATGCTCCCGATCTGACGGATCACGAAGTGAAAGCGCTGAATAAACTGTTTGCTTCATTTAAAAAGAAGATGGCTGACTTTGCCATCCTGTCCCATTTTTCCGATCAAGTTATGGATCATCTTCCCGAAGGAAGCGGTTTGTCTTCGGCAGATCTGTATGATTTCATTCTGGCTTACCGGAAGCAATAGCAACAAGTAAACAAACAGACCACAGAAAAATTTCTGGATAGGGTAACACTCAGGAACAAACGGATTTTGTTACACAGCCAGAGTTCGGTTGTCCGTCATCTTTTCCGTCAACTGACCAACCGTAAGC
>Ga0136651_10000623_pt1 | contig 19478 bp, 10 predicted proteins | sample Mar14236cmmetaG_FD_94867 | JGI IMG/M metagenome (GOLD analysis project Ga0136651, IMG submission 94867) | Marine hydrothermal vent microbial communities from Guaymas Basin, Gulf of California to study Microbial Dark Matter (Phase II) - Marker... ... | reverse complement strand
CTGAGCCTGTCCGGGGTAAACCGGGCCACCAGGGTGTTCTCTATGGGCTGCATGCCCAGGAGGAACAGCAGATATCCCATGGTTATGAAAATGAGGGGAATATCCGTGGCAAAGGCCATGGCAAGGGCCAGGGGAAGGGCCAGGAGGTGGAAGACAAGATACCCCCGGCGTGGCTCAAAACGCTGGGCCGCAACGCCGCCAAGGAACTGTCCGAACATTCCCACCAGAAAAACCGCCGAGGAAAGGGCCGTGGCAGCCACGTTCCTGGATGTGGGCATCCAGTTGATGTTGCCCAGCCAGTCCAGAAGTGCCGGGTTGCGGAGTTCCAGGTAGGTGGGAAGGATTACGGTCAGGCCCCGGTAGGCGATACCGCCTAACATCATGCACACGCAAAGGACGGCAAAGCCCAAAATGAGGCTTCCCTCCCCGGCGGTGCCTCCCTTGTTGCTCTCCTCCGGTTCTGTGAGGGGGAGGCAGAGCATAATGAGTGCGCCTGAGAGATTGAGGCAGCCAAGGAAGATAAACGCGGTCTTTATGTCGTACAGGTGGTTGATAACCCCTGCCATGATGGGGGCCGCGGCCAGACCCGCGTTACCGGCCATTCCGTTATAACCAAGGGCCATGCTCATCTTGCTCACCCCCCTGGAGATGAGCCCCAGACCTGCCGGGTGATAGATACCGGAAAAAAGCCCCACCCCTGCCAGGCAGATGGAAAAGGCGGTCGGTGAACCCACCAGAAATCCGGCTGCCAGACCGCAGAGACCTGCACCCGCGTAGAAGAGAAGAAGGAGGGGCTTTGCCCCCAGCCTGTCGCTCGCCATACCCCACGGGAGCGCGGTAAGGCCGAACAGGAGATACATCCAGAAGGAAAGGGAGAGCACATGGCTAAGGTCCATTCCATACTTCCCAATGAGGGGCAGGACCAGGGCAGGGAAGACGAGCATGTTGAAATGGCTCAGGAAATGGCCGAAACAGGTGGTTATGAGTATCTTACGTTCGTTGGTGTTCATGGGTTCGTCGGTCATATTTTTCATGGGCCGGCGGGAACGGTCATGTCACTGCTGTTCCCGCAGTCCCATCCTCCATCTGTCAGGGGTTTGGGGTCTAATAATACCTTGCACGTTCTCCAGATATGGGGGCATACATATTAAGAGGCCTCTGCTTTGTCAAGGCCGGTAACATCCCCTGTCAGAGATGCATGCGGGGACCTCTACTCATGTTGTCAGGGAATAACTCGCAAGTAAAACGGACCGTCGTTGACACGGAGGATGAATTTCTCTACACTCCCGCTCGTAGGCAGTGATTAACGGGCGCACAGCCACCCTGATATTCCTGGCCAGGGATTTAACAACCCTGGCCAGACAGGAACAAGAGACCAGGGCACACACGGGCCCCCAGGGGGTGAACCCTGCATGACCATCTATGAAAAAAAGTACGATGTGATCGTGGTAGGCGCAGGCCACGGGGGCTGTGAGGCCGGCCTGGCCGCCTCACGCATGGGGCACCCGACCCTGCTGCTCACATCCAACCTTGATCAGATCGCCGCCATGAGCTGCAACCCCGCCATCGGGGGCCTGGCCAAGGGACATCTGGTAAAGGAGATAGACGCCCTGGGCGGGGAGATGGCCGTAAACACCGACCAAACCGGGATACAGTTCAGACGCCTGAACACACGCAAGGGCCTGGCCGTGCAGGGCTCCAGGTCACAGAACGACCGGGACCTGTACCGCAGGCGGATGAAATCGGTGGTGGAGGCCCAACCGAACCTTGATATCCGTCAGGCCATGGTGGATGCACTTCTCATAAAAGACGGCAAGGTCCACGGGGTGGAGACCCATATCCACGAGAGATTCCTCTCCCGCACCGTGATCCTCACCACAGGCACCTTCCTGAGGGGGCTTATACATATCGGGCTGGACCATTTTCCGGCCGGACGGATGGGGGATCCCCCCTCTGTGCGCCTGGCCCGGCAACTGGAGTCTCTGGGCTTTGAAATGGGGAGGCTCAAGACCGGGACCACACCGCGCCTGAACGGAAGAACGATCGACTACACGGGGCTTGTTGTCCAGCCGGGGGATGAAAACCCGAGGCCCTTTTCCTTCTCAACCACGAGTATTCCCCTGCCCCAGGTACCCTGTCACATCACTTACACCACTCCCGAGACCCACGGGATCATCAGGGAGGGCCTTGACCGGTCCCCCCTGTTCAGTGGCGTTATCAGGGGAGTGGGGGCCAGGTACTGTCCGTCCATCGAGGACAAGGTGGTCAGGTTCGCGGAAAAGGAACGTCATCAGATATTCCTTGAACCCGAGGGGCTCAACACCTCTGAGGTCTATCCCAACGGGCTGGCCACGAGCCTGCCCGTGGACATTCAGATCAGGATGATACGCTCCATTTCAGGCCTCGAGAGGGCGGAGATAGTGCGAACCGGCTATGCTATTGAGTACGATTATATAGATCCCCTTCAACTGGAACCCACCCTTGAGACCAGACTGATCAGGGGCCTTTTCCATGCAGGACAGATAAACGGGACCTCGGGCTATGAGGAGGCCGCAGCCCAGGGACTCATGGCCGGGATCAACGCGGTTCTGAAGGTGAGGGGAGAAGAACCCCTCATCCTCTCCAGGGCAGAGGCCTACACCGGTGTGCTTATCGACGATCTTGTCACCAGAGGGACCCGGGAACCTTACCGCATGTTCACGTCCAGGGCCGAGTACCGGCTGCTCCTGAGGGAAGATAACGCCGATTTCAGGCTCAGGGACACGGGGTACCGGCTGGGCCTGGTCTCAGAGGATATCTACAGGGAGTTCTGCAGAAAGAGGGCCCTGGTTGAAAAACTGATGGAGCGGCTGCGGGAGTTCAGGCTGAGGCCTGAGCCGGGGACTATGGACAGGCTGAAGCGGCTTGGCACGGCACCCATCAGGAACGCAACTACGCTTGCCCGCCTGCTTAAGAGAAACGACCTGTTTTTTGAGGATCTCTCACTCTTTGATCCGGGCCTTTCAGAGACGGAAGAGCAGGTGGCCACTGAGGTGGAGACCAGGATCAAGTACGAGGGCTATATAGACCGGCAGGTGCGGCAGGTGGAAAAGATGAAACGGATGGAGTCGGTCAGGCTGCCGGAACATGTGGATTATGGTGCTGTTCACGGGCTCTCCACCGAGGTGAGGGAAAAACTGAGCAGGGTCAGGCCCCTTTCCCTGGGACAGGCGTCCAGGATATCCGGTGTGACTCCCGCGGCCATCATGGCCCTGCAGGTCCACCTGAAAAGATCGGGGGCTGAAAAACATGGGTGATGCCATGTTAAGGGGGCTGTTTTTTTTCGCAGGAGTCCTTCTCCTGTGCCTCTGCGGGTGCGGGGACGGCCCTGAGGCAGGCGTGGACAAAGGACCCAGGCTGCCTGCGATCAGGACCGTTCAGGTGAGCCCTGTCTCCGCCTCTCTACCCACGGGAGATATGGAGTATGTGGGGGTGCTTACCGCTTACCGGAAGGTCAAGGTGTCAAGCGAGTTAGGCGGGGTTGTGGAGGGCCTCTATTTTGAAAAGGGTGACAATGTCAACGCAGGCAAACTCTTAGCCGAAATAGGTACAAGCACCCTGCGCCTCCAGGTACAGGAGGCAGAGGCGGCCGTGAACGCGGCCAGAAGCGTGCTCAGGAAAATGGAGAAGGGGAGCAGGCCCCAGGAGATCGAGATAGCCACTGCCGCGCTCAGAGAGGCGGAGGCGTCCCTGAAAGAGGCGGAAAAGAACTACAGGCGGATGAAGGAGCTCCACGAGATCAATGCCGTCTCAGGGAGCAGTTACGACGCGGCCGTAAGACAGGTTGCAACGGCCAAGGCAAGGAAGGAATCAGCGAGACAGCGGCTGCTCCTGGCCCGGAAAGGACCGCGGGAAGAAGATATAGAGGGGGCCCGCGCGGCCCTTGCCCAGGCCCGGGCCACCCTCGCCCTGACCAGGAACAGGCTCCATAAATCGATGCTCCACGCCCCCTGCGACGGAATAGCGGCATTTCGCAGGGTGGAGCGGGGAGAGGTGATAGGGGCGCGCACTCCCATAACCGAGATAGTTCAGTTGGAAAAGATGAAGATCAGGCTGTCAGTGGGCGAAAAAGACATTCATATCCTGAAAACCCGCAGGCGTTTTTCCTTCACCGTTGATGCCATACCAGGGGAGGAGTTCACCTGCCGGCTACTGTTCCTCTCCCCCACGGCAGATCCCCTAACCCGGTCCTTTCCCATAGAACTCATGGTGGACAGGACCGATCGCCGTATGGCCGACGGCATGACCGTGAGGGTCAGGTTCCCGGACCTAACCCGCAGCAGGGCCCCCAAGATTCCTTCCGCATGGCTTTCAGAAGAGGAGGGAAAAATGGGGGTTTACGTGCTGAAGGATGGAAAGGCCCTGTTCAGACCGGTGACCCTGGGGGCCTACTATGACAACCGGGTGGAGATCCTTTCAGGCATCGGAGAAAAGGACCTTATCATCACCAACCCGGCCGGGCTCAAGAACGGAGTTAAGGTGAAAGTGGGTCGTTGAGCAGTAAAGAGTTCGGCGCGTATAAACGAGGTATAGACTTCCAGATAAAGATTTTGGACTGCGTTATCGGTCGGAATCGTCGACGACGTACTATGGGTACGATTTACTCCGATTCCTCCCTCTGGCCTTGCCAAAATCATTATCTGAAACTCTATATTATTTTCAAGACCTTCGAATTTCCAAATTCTCCCGACAGGCACTTTAGACATCCCGCCTTGCGGGACTAACTTTACAGTTTAGTTTGTAACTTCTATGCACTTTGCGAAGATATTGTATTGAGGTTAAGCACTTGTTTTACTGTGAAAGGAATTCAGACCCAGAGATTGCGTGAGTTGCTCTCAATGCCGCGTCCCGCGGGAGTAAATTCCTCAATTCCTTAACTCGCAATTCCGGCTTGTCCGCCTCTGGCGGGTTTATCCGGATTAGGTATTTAACCTACCATGTTTCTCACCAGATTCGGCGTGTCACGCCCCATTGTGGTCCGTATGGTCCTGATCCTTATCGTGATCTTCGGCCTCTACGCCTACGGTTCCATGCCCAGATTCCTGGATCCGGATATCACCATCGGGGAAGGGATGATCATTACCCTCTGCCCCGGGTTTTCCCCGGAGGAGATGGAGAGCCTGGTCACAAAGAAGATAGAAGACGAGCTGAAGGGTATATCCGAAATCAGACGCTTTGAGTCAAACTCCTTTGAGAGCACCTCAAAGATCCACGTGTTCTTTAACACCCGTCTTTCAGACTATGAGATAGACCAGGCCATGCAGGAGGTCAGAAACGCCGTGGATAGGGTGGACGATCTTCCTGAGGAGGCCAAGGTCCCAAGGGTTGTGGAGATAGATGTAGCCATCTTTCCGGTATGTATGGTGGGCCTGGCCGGCAACCTCTCAATGATGCAGCTTCAGGACATCGCAGAAGAGATCGCCGACACCTTTGATGAGATTAAGGGGGTGTCGGAGGTGAATATCGTGGGTGAGAGAGAGGGGGAGATATGGGTTGAACTGAACCCCCGGCGCATGTCCTCCTACGGTATTTCCATACCCCAGGTGGCCCGGGCCATTGCCGGTCGAACTAAAAACCTGCCCGGCGGCACCGTGGAGATGGGAGGCCACGAGACCGCCATCAGGATGGTGGGAGAACCGCAAGACCCCGGTGACATAGGGGATATCGTGCTCAGAAGCATAGACGGAGGGACGGTCCATCTACGCGATATTGCAAGGATCACCCCCACCCTTGAAAAGGCGCGCACACTCACCTTCATAGACAAGGAAAACGCCCTTGTGCTGGCCATCAAGAGAAAAAAAGACACCAACATGATCCAGATCGTGAACGACGTGAAAAGGCTCATGAAAGATATTCCCGCCCAGTATCCAGGGCTCAGGACCACCCTCTACTTTGACCAGTCCAGGGAGATCAAGAAGCGGATTAAGGAGCTCCAGAATAACGGCCTGATGGGTATTGCGCTGGTGTTTCTGATCCTGTGGGTCTCCATGGGCCTCAGAAACGCCCTGTTTGCCTCCGTGGGCATCCCGGTGGCATTTCTCCTTACCTTTATTCTCATGAAGATCTTCGGGCTCTCCATAAACGGGCTTACCCTTTTCGGCCTGATCCTGGTCCTTGGCGTGGTGGTGGACGATGCCATCGTGGTCCTTGAAAATATCTTCCGTCACTGGGAAAGGGGAAAACCGATCCTGCAGGCCACCCTTGAGGGAAGCAGGGAGGTCCTGGCGCCGGTCCTGGCATCTGTCTCTACCACCATGGCCGCGTTCCTTCCTATCCTGTTCCTGGTGGGAGGCGTAATCGGCAGGTACCTGGAAGACCTTCCCAAGGTGGTGCTTTTCGCCCTGGCGGCCTCACTCTTCGAGGTCTTTTTCATGCTTCCCTCCCATGTGGTGGAACTGACGCCAAAGGATATGGGAAAAGAGGCCCCAAAAAAGCGCTTGGACATGTTTGCGCCCCTCAGGAAGATCTATTACCCCTATCTGCGGGTCATTCTCAGGCACCGCTACTTCTCTGTGCTCTTCATCGCCCTGTCAACGGTCCTGGCCTTTTTCCTCTACTTCCAGACCGACTTTATCATGTTCCCCAAGAGCGACGTGTTTCCCCGGTTCAACATCTACTTCGACCTTCCGGCAAACTCCACCCTGGACAGGTGCCGGGCAACCCTCATGGAACTCTCCGACCTGATCAAGGAGAGGGTCGGAGATGAGTTAGAGGCCCCCATTGCCGTGGCAGGGATGAAAGAGATCAACTACGAGCCCATCTACGGCACCCACTTCGGCATGCTGATGGTCATCCTCAAGGGCAAGAAAGATAGGAAGCACTCCATCGTGGAAATAATGGAGAGGGTCAGGGAGGATACGGGCAGGCTGCTCACATCCCTTGGCGTGACGTCCTATATCATGGAGAGGATGATAGAGGGCCCCCCCGTGGGGGCCGACGTGGACCTGAAGATACAGTCCCCCGACTGGGAGAGTTCGGCGAAGATATCCCGCCTGTTAAGGGAAGAGCTGTCCAGGCACAAAGGCATTGTGGATATACGGGACGACGCGACAAGGGACAAGCATTTCATGGAGATCACCCTGGACGAGGAAAAGGGGAAGAACCTGGGGGTTGACCAGGATCACCTGGTAATGGCGGTCCAGGCGGCCTTTCACGGACTTGCCGTGGCCACCTATAACCGGGGAGACGAAAACCAGGATATCAAGCTCAAATACCTTCCCCGGTTCAGACGGGACTTTGACGACCTGGTAAATCTGAAGGTGATGGTCCCGGGACAGGGGCCAATACCCTTGAAGGAGCTGGCCGAGATCCGGCTGACCCCCGGCTTTCATAATATATACCACTATAACGGAAAACAGACCGTGCGTCTTACCGCAAACATCAGCGAAAAACAGGAAGACCAGGGGGGAGCCTTCCTCTCCAACCTGATGGGCGAAAAGATGACCGCGGTGAGGGCCAACAGCATTGCACGGGAGTATTTTGAGACCATCCGTGCCAACTTTCCAGGCGCGCGGATGATCGCAGGCGGACTTCAGGATGAGACCAACACCTCCCTTGTGGAACTGGGCCGGGCAGGGATGCTGGCCATTTTTCTGATCTTTTTTATCCTGTGCCTCCAGTTCAACTCCTTTACCCAGCCCCTGATCATAATGGTCACCATCCCCTTTGCCAGCCTGGGCGTGATGGTGGGGCTCCTGGTCAGCAACAATCCCCTTACCTTTGTCACACTCATCGGTCTCTTGACTCTCACGGGGATTGTTGTTAATGATTCACTGGTCCTCATAGACTTTATCAACCGTTACAGGAAGGAGTATCCGAGACAACTATACCGGGCCATCATAGAGGCATGCCACGTGCGCATGCGGCCCATAATACTCACCTCCATCACCACCATATGCGGCCTGGCGCCCATGGCCTTTGGTGTGGGAGGCAAGTCTATCTTCTGGGCCCCCCTGGCCACGGCCATCATGTGGGGGCTGGCCTTTGCCACGGTCCTTATCCTGTCCATGGTGCCGGCCTTCTACGCCATATTGCAGGACGCGGGGTACCTGATCCGGCACCGGAGATGGAGAAGGGCAGATACCCGGGGAGAGATAGACAGGGCCTTTGCCGCAAGTGAGCTGCGGCCCTTTATGAAAGAGAGGCCAGGGCCGGATGCATGAGGCCCGGGGAGCAGATCCGGCGAACGTGATCTGAGCCCTGCATTCCCGCTAAAGCGGGATTTCCGCTCCGCTCCAATTTGCAAACTGCATCGGTTTCGCGCATTTCGCGGGCAAGACCAGCGATTTTGAAAGGTTAAACCATGAGTATGAAAATTAAGGACGACCAGTGGGTATGGGTGGTGATTCAGGACCCGGGTCCAGGGGAGCAGTTGCTTGGTCAGCACGACAGGGACAACGATCTCTCCTTTATCCCTGTATTTCTTGAAAAGGATGCGGCCACGCAGTGTATGAACCATCTGGCCCTTGAACGGGGACACAAGTACGAGGCCCAGGCGATCCTCTATGAGGATCTGATCCCGAAGACCGCTGACCAGGGCTTTTCCCTCCTGCTGCTCAACGAATCCGGAGACGTTCTTGAACGGATAGAGACCTGAGGGATCTGGGGGGAACTTCCTGCTTTCGCCCTTGTGCCGGATATCCACGGAAAAATTCTGCGGCCCATGAGCCTGATCCCTCCCCTTACAAGCCCCGCCGCCTTTACTCCCCAGCCCCTTTTCAACTCCTCTATGACCTTCAGCCTGGCGGCCCGGTCTTTTTCACTTGCGTCCAACTTCAGGACACCTTACCTCCGGGAAACTCAAGTGACACTCGGTAATGAAACATGGGCTGATAAACCGGATGTCATCTCGAACTCTGGTCCGGGGAAATGAGCGGAACTGGATCGGCGGCACCCGGCCCATTCTGATCTGAAAGGGCAGGTGAAGACCGTGACCCATTCGGTCCTGTTCGTGTCAGGCCTGAGAAGGGGAGGTTTCAAAACAGGTTGAGCTGCCTGGGCCCCCTCTTCTTCCTTTTCCATGCCCCCCTGTGGAGGGGTTCGCACAGGTTTTCAGGGATGGCCTCAAGAAAGGGAGATGGTTTCATCTGGAGCATCCGGCCGTTCAGTCTGCGCCGTTTCACGCTGCTCAGGATGAGCCGGCTGCGCGCCCGGGTCATGGCCACGTAGAAGAGCCTCCTCTCTTCGTCCTTGCTGTTGTCTCCAAACAGGGTGCAGGGGAGGAGCCCGTCTTCGCACCCTGTTACGAACACCACCGGCCATTCAAGGCCCTTGGCGGCGTGGATGGACATGAGGGCCAGACGGTCCCCCATGAGACTGTTGTGGTCTATGCCCCTTTCGAGGGAGAGGGCATCCAGGAAGGGGCCCAGGTCCCCATTGTAGCCGGTTGCCATTTCCCTCATGCGCTTAAACGCTGCCTCGGCGTCCTCTGAATCAAGGTGAAACCTGTGGATCTCAACCGCTTCATCCAGGAGTTCCAGCAGGGCCGCGCCCTGTTCGTAATCTGCGCGTAACTTCTCTTTGCCCTCCTCCCGGTCAGGGCAAAGGTCCCTGTAGGCGCGCTGATAAAAGGGGTTTTCCGGATATTGGATGGTCAGCAGCAGACGCCAGAGTACATTGGCCGGGTATCTGGCGATGAGGGGTGCCTCGCCTGACCGGACAAAGGGGATACCGGCCCTGGTAAGGGCCTTCTCAAGCGCGTCACCCTGATAGTTGAGCCGGTAGAGCACCCCCATGTCTCCGAATCCAAGTGATTTCTCCCCGTCTCCCGAGAATACCCTTCCGCTGTCCATGGAGAAAAACGAGGTGCCCCCCAGGAGTCTCTCCACCTGCTCAACTATCATCTCCGCCTCTTCCGATTCTGTCAGACATGGAGCAAGGGAGATGGGATGGCCCGGTCCCCGTGTCCCTTCAAGGGGTTTTTCCCTCCCCATGACCAGGGCCGAGGCCTTAAGTATGGACCTGGTGGATCGATAGTTCCTGGTTAGAGCGATCTCTCCGGCACCTGGAAAATCATGACTGAACCGGTGGAAGCCGGTTACGTCAGCCCCCCTGAAACCGTATATGGCCTGATCAGGGTCTCCTATGGCGAAGATATGGCCTTCTCCGACACCGATGAGGGCCTTCAGGAGTTGAACCTGGATGGGGTTGGTGTCCTGGTACTCATCTACAAAGACCCTTGGAAACTCCCGGGCGAGGGCCCCTGCGATTTCAGGGCGCTCCTTTAACAGCCTCAAGACCTCAACCTCCAGGTCGTCAAGGTCAAGCATGTTGGCCTCCCTGAGCCTGCCCTGGTAGTGCCGGCACAGGGAGAGGAGTCTGTCATCAAGTAGACCCTCTCTCCCGTTGTCCAGGGCCAGGTGGGCCTTCATGGCCTGGAGGGTTCCCATGAACCTATTCAGGGACAGCCCCTTTGCACCCGCCTCTCCGAGGACCTGCCTTGCCAGGGCCAGTGAATCGGCCTCGGAGCAGAGGGCAAAGCCTGGTGGGAGCCCCGTTACAGGGGCAAGGGCTTCTCTCCTGAGGAGATCCAGGCAGAACCCGTGAAAGGTGGTCACCACTACCCTAAAGGCCCCTGGGCCCGGGACCAGCATGGCCGTCCTCTCCTTCACCTCCCGGCATGCCTTTCTTGTGAAGGTAAGCGCCAGGATCCGTTCCTCTCCCTTCACACTGTTTCGGACCAGATGGGCCATGCGATGGCAGAGGGTCATGGTCTTTCCCGTGCCTGGCCCGGCTGCCACCAGGAGATGGCCCGCGTCGTACAGGACCGCTGAAAGCTGTTCAGGGTTCAACGGATCAAGTATGGGGTCTTCACGTGGAGAAAGAGGTTCGCTTAAGGCCTCCTTCTTTCTCTTTCCCCTCTTGTTTTTCCCGGGAAGGGACGCCCCGGGCCTGCTGCCCGGTTCCTTGAGGGCGAACAGGGCCATCTGTCCTGCCAGGGCCTCCCTCTCCCGGGCCTCGAAAAGACGCATTACGCCGAACTGGCCGTCATACCCCCCCTCACGGATCACCTGGTTGCGACGCATCCTGGCTACGGCCTCTCCGAGGGCGGGCCCCCCTGCCTCTTCAATCCTTTCAAGGGGGAGATCAATGAGGATCTCGAGTTCCGGGCCTATCCGGGAGATAAGGTTTTCGTAGAAGCCACCCACTTTTTTTGTGGCGGGGCCGCAACACAAGAGCTCCGAAAGGACTTCGGGGAGGGGGATGAGACTGATAAACTCCCTGAAAAGCCGGGGAGTATCACGATCTGAGAGCTGATACACCCTGTTGAGGACTCCAACGGTCAGGGGCCTTCCGCACACGGGGCAGACCCCGTTGAGCCCGGCGGTCTCCGGCGGCTCGAGCCTTACCCCGCATTTTCGGTGACCGTCTAAATGGTACTTGCCCTCCTCAGGGAAGAACTCGATGGTACCCTTAAGACCGTTCCCGTCGGTCATGGCCCGGATCACGTGGTCGTAGTCCAGCTCCGTGTCAAAGATGTTGGCCTCTCTGCCGAGCTTTCCCGGAGAGTGGGCATCGGAGTTGGACACCAGCACATACCTGTCCAGGGCGGAGAGGCACCGGTTCATGGGGGGATCGGAAGAGAGTCCGGTTTCCAGGGCGTGTATGTGGCCCGTCAGGTCCCCGAAACACTCCTCTATGGTGTCAAATCCCGACTTGGAGCCGAACAGGGAAAACCAGGGGGTCCAGATGTGGGCGGGGATCAGAAAGGCCCTCTCGTCGGTTTCGAGAACGATCTCCAGCAGGTCTCTCGAATCGAGGCCAAGGATGGGCCTGCCGTCGGAGATGATATTTCCTATCTTGTTGAGTTTTTCATTGAACCTGATAACCGAGGAGATCTCGGGCATGAGGACCAGGTGATGGAGTTTCCTGGTCCTTCCCCCCCTCTTGTAGATACAGCTTATCTCCCCTGACAGGATAAAATGGGTCTTTCTCCTGCACGTTCCGGGAACCTGGCTTCTGACCTCTTCCTGGAGTTGGGACCTGAGTTCGTAGAGTCCTCCTTCCCCCTCCACCAGCTTGTCCTTGAGTTCGGAAACCCATGCAGGATGGGTGAAGTCCCCCGTGCCCAGGAGGGTGATTCCTTTTTTCTGTGCCCACAGAGAGAGGTTCTCGGGGCACAGGCTCCTGGAAGTGGCCCTGGAGTAGCGGGAGTGGATGTGGAGATCGGCGATGAATCTCATGCCGCGCCTTGTTATGAACCGGAGTGGATCTCCTCAAAGGTTTGGTCTGACACCTGGGCCACCTTTTCCTTATCCATAACCGGTATCCTGGTTATCATGGGCTTTATCTCATCTTCGCTCAGATCTATGCTCTCGCTAATCGTTGCGCTTGGGATCTCCTTTCCCGGGATGGCCGTGCCGCATACCACAACAGAGCCCATGAACTCCCTATCGGCAAATACGGGGATCAGGCATTTGGTCATATTTGCCTCGCAGGCCACGATCACGGGCCTCCTTGTCTCCCTTGCCTCCTTTGCCATGAACTTCTGGGTCTTGGCGCATATGCCAATGAGAGATTCCATTTTCGACCGGATCGCCGCGCAGAGTTCGTGCCGTTCACCGCTTTCCTGAAGAACAAAGCTGCTGGTGTCCACCAGGGCGGTGGGCATTTCAAGGGCCTGGCACAGATCGTCAAGGATCTGCTGCCATTCATCTTCGTCTTTGATGTGGTACAGGTTCATCTCCGTCTCCTTTCGGGTGGATAAATTGTGTGACACGGGTACCATAGGCCAATACGGCGGTTGCGTCAACAGTGAATGGGGGTTATCGTCTGAAAAAGGGGTTATGCCTTCTCTCTGCGCCGATGGTGGTGTGGGGTCCGTGACCCGGATACACCCTCAGGTCATCCCCCAGGGGAAAGATCTTTTCCATGACCCCCCGTATTAACTGGTGATGGTTACCGCGTGGAAAGTCGGTCCTCCCGATGGAGCCTGCGAACAGGGTATCGCCGGTAAAAACCACACCGGGGCCGTGGAAGCAGACCCCGCCCGGGGAGTGGCCAGGCGTGTGGATCACGGAGAGGCTGAAATTCCCTATGGGGATTTCCTGAGCATCGGAAAGGTGGCCGTCCGGTTCAAACCCCAGGCCCATGGCGTCAAGGGGATGGATCAGCGCCGGGGCCCCGGTGATTCTTCTCAGCTCCTTCGCACCTCCCACGTGATCAATATGGCCGTGGGTAATGAGGATATGGCGGATCTTGAGTCCGGAGCGGGTGATCTCCTTGACAATGCGGAAGACCTCATCACCGGGATCAATGACCAGGCCCTCTCCGGTTTCCTTATGTCCCAGGATATAACAGTTGGCCTGGTAGGGCCCGACTACTAATTGTCTGAGCATTGATCTATAGCCTTTAAGATAATGTTTTTTGGGGTACACCCATCCATTGCCATAAAGAGAAAGCCGAGGTTCACCGAGGTCAGATACTGGTCCTGCCACAGGCGGGGCTGGATACTGGATACTGGATACTGGTTTCTGGATACTGGATGTCTATACGGAATCATCCCTTTTTTCCATCAAGCATCAAGGATCAACCAGATAACACCTCCGCTCCAAAATATTTTTCTAAGATAGTATCCCTCGATTATTGGGATTATGGAGTACGAAATCCCCTCCTTGGTTCCTCGTGGCTCTTTGGTTATAATTCGACGTCTCGGAAATGCTACAACATATTGAAAATAAAAGTGTTTTAGTAACATATTTCTTTACGCCGACCACATGGAATATTGGAACGTTGAAATTAGAAATTAGAAATTTGGCCTTCATCCTTTTGTGCTGTTGATGAACACATTCAGTTTTGGAACGATTTCCCTAATCCCGCTCTGCGGGACTACTTTCCAATTTCAAATTTCAAGCCGTGAAGGCTGCCAGCATTCCAATTGTGAGCGAAGCGGACTAAGTTCATTATTATGGATCGATTTGAGCAATCGAATGCCGAACAACCGAATTCCGAAGTACGCGATTTTACAGCAATCGTGCCCCCGATTTCAAGGGGCGATCCACCAGTTTGATTTTTCCATGGGAGCATTACCTGATTCTTTACGTATGGATGAGAGATGAGACTAAGACGACCGTGCGGCTGAAGCCGCACCTTCCCTGACGCATACGCCGCAGCGATAGCACTGGCCCACGCTGCATATGGGGGATTCATCTCCCTTGAGGGCCAGGTCCCGTTCCCTTATCAGGTGCTCCTTTGAAATCCCGTTGTCAATGAAGTCCCAGGGGAGCATCTCGTCAACCCTCTTGGGCCGGTACACAAAGAAGTCCGGGTTGATATCTGAGAACCTCATGGCCCTGGTCCAGTCTCCTCCTCGCTTGTGGGCCGCCAGGAGGATGGATGCGGTTCGCCTGTCTCCCATGGAGAGGAGGGTCTGGACGTAGGCCCATCTGGGCACATCCACCCCCACATGAACACCTCCGGTTTTTGTGAGGGATTTTTTGAGCCATTTCTGCTTTTTCTTGAGGACCCCCACCTCGTCCATGGGAAACCACTGAAAAGGGGTAAATGCCTTGGGAACAAAACAGTTCACACTGAGTTTGATCCTTCCTATGGTCCCCCTTTTGGCAGATTCCCTGACCATCTGATGTCTTATCCTTTTTACAAGTTCCGGAATCCCTCTTATATCGTTGTCTGTTTCAGTGGGAAGACCCATTAGAAAGTAGAGCTTGAGGGAAAAGTCCCCGGCCCCTGAGATCATGCGCACGGCCTCAAGGATCTGGCTCTCGGTAAGGTGTTTGTTTATTGTCCTCCTGAGCCTTTCGGAACCGGCCTCAGGGGCTACGGTGATACTCCTCTGCCCTGATGACCTGAGCCTGTCAAGGAGCCCCCGGGTAAGGGTCTCGGCCCTGAGCGACGAAACAGAAAAGGAGCCTCCCCTCTGAACGATCGCATCCATCAGGTTTTCCACCCCGGGTATATCTGATACGGCGGGGCTCAACAGGCCGATATTCCGAGATTTGTCAACGGCCTTTTCCAGGGAGATGTTCAGTTCCCCGTTACCGTAGGACCTGGGGGGGCGGTACACGTATCCAGCGGCACAGAAGCGGCAGGAATGTCCACATCCCCTCCCAAGCTCCAGCAGGACCTTGTTTCCAAACTCCGTATCAGGGGTGGTGACGGTTGAAATGGGCACTCCCTTCTCAGCAAACCCGCCTTCAGGGGGATGGGCAACCCCGATCTTCTCAGGGATTCCATCTCCCTTGGGGGTAAAGGCCTTCAGGGTCCCGTCCTTATGATACTGGACCCTGTAGAGGGAGGGGACGTAAAGAGCGGGCATATTTCTGGCCAGGTCCGTAAGGGCATCCCTTTTTGAAACAGTGCTCGGGCTGATCTCCATGAAGAGTTCAAGAAACCTAGCCATACCGCCCTCGGCCTCACCTAACAGGAAGAAATCCATGAAGGGGGAAAGGGGTTCCGGGTTGAGGAAGGTGGTCACCCCCCCTGCCATGACCAGCGGTCCAGGGCCTGATCTCTCCTTAGACAGGAGGGGTATCCGGGCCAGGTCCAGGGTTTGAAGTACGTTTGGGTAGTCGTTTTCAAAGGAGAGGGAGAAGGCCAGCAGGTCAAATTTATGAAGCGGCCTCTGGGTCTCCAGGGAAAGAAGCGGCTTCCCCGACCGGAGGTAGAGGGACAGTTCTTGACCTTCGGGCAGGAAAGCTCGCTCTGCAACAACCCGCGGGTTCTTGTTCAGGAGGCCGTATACGATCTGAAAGCCCAGGTTTGACATGCCCAGGCGGTAGTAGTTGGGGTAGGCCAGGGCGATGGTGAGCCTTCCCCCGGGATCCTTTATTACGGTTCCCCTTTCCCGGGCGAGCCTGGCCCGGTAAAGGGAGATAATATCGCCTGACATCTGTTAATTCACCCTGATCCCGGACAGGCCGGACCCGTCAGAAGACCGCAGAGTCCGCAAAACAGATTTAGAGTATACGGCCATGAATTCCGAGGGCCTGTCAGTCTGCCTTGGCCCGCAGGAAGGTCGGATAATCAAGACTCTCCTTCATTCTGAACCTGTTGAAAAATCCTTTCTTTTCGGGCCTGGAGATGTTTTCCTCCGTGGGATCGGGCAGGTCCTTCCCCTTCCGCATAAACGTGGGAGTATCAAGGTTCACAGTGTCCAGGCTGACCCCGTTCTTCCTCACGACCCAGTCCTCTTCAATATCTTCCGGTGTCACATCCCGTAGCTTGACCACGTTATCGTAGTCCTGGATATTCGGTTCAGGGATATCCCTGCATACGGCCCTGAGCAGGCCCTTGCCCTTCTGCCTGGGCTGCCCATCGATGCCCGTGGCGATCACCGTCACCTGGACCTCATCCTCCAGATTATCGTCAAGGACCATCCCCCAGAAGATCTCCGCCTCATCGTTCACCTCATTCTTTATGTAGTTAGAGGCCGCCTCCACCTCCTCCATGGTCATGTCAGGTGGTCCTGTTATGTTCATGAGGAGCCCTTTTGCACCATCAATGGATATGTCCTCGAGGAGGGGGCTGTTGATGGCCTTCTGCGCGGCCTCGCAGGCCCTGTTTTCTCCGCCGGCGCTGCCCATTCCCATGAGGGCGGTCCCCATCTGTTCCATGACCTTTTTCACATCGGCGAAATCCAGATTTATAAACCCGCGGCTCATGATCAGGTCTGAAATGCCTTTGACCGCCTGGAGGAGTACCTCGTCTGCCTTGACAAAAAGGTCTTTGAGGGGCGTGGCCTTATCTCCCAGGCTCTTGAGGCGTTCGTTGGGAATGACTATCAGGCCGTCCACCTGATTTTTCAGCGCTTCAATGCCGGACAGGGCCCTCTTCATTCGCGGCTCTCCCTCGAACTTGAAGGGCTTTGTCACCACGGCAACGGTAAGCGCGCCGCTCTCCCTGCTCTCACGGGCCGCAACAGGGGCGGCGCCCGTCCCTGTTCCGCCCCCCATGCCCGCTGCTATGAAGACCAGGTCCGATCTTTCCAGGGCCTCCTTAAGTTCTGTGATGCTTTCCTCGGCCGAGGTCCTGCCGATATCCGGGTCTGCCCCCGCCCCAAGGCCCATGGTTATGGATGGCCCCAACTGGATCTTGTGGGAGCACAGGGACTGCTCAAGGTCCTGGGAGTCGGTATTTGCCACGACAAATTCAACCCCTTTCAGGTTGGAACTGATCATGTTGTTTATGGCATTTCCTCCGGCGCCTCCCAGGCCCATCACCTTGATCCTCGCATTGTAGGCCTCCTTTTTCACCTCGTCAATGAACTCGAATTTCATAATGTCCCCCTTTCCTCTCACTGATGAATTATAAATCCTCCAATCCCCCAACTCCTAAATCCCTAAATTCCTCAATTCCTCAATTCCCCAATTACCAACCCCTAAACAATATCCTTGAACCACCTCTTCATCCTCTGCATTACGAGGTGAAAGATATTGGCATCCCTTATACGGAATTTCCGCTTTCTCTTGCTTACCTTTGCCCCGTAAAGCACCAGGCCCACGGCGGTGGCGTACATGGGCTTGTTGATCAGGTCCACCAACCCTGTTATCCCTTTCGGATATCCCACCCGGGCCGGGGCGTTGAATATCTGCTCGGCTATTTCGCTGACCCCGGGGAGTTCAGCAGATCCGCCCGTCACCACCACTCCTGAACCGGCCCTTTCCTGGTAGCCTGAACGTACCAGCTCGCCGTATATGAGGGAAAAGATCTCTTCCACCCTGGGCTCCAGGATCTCCCCTAATATCTGCCTGGAAAGGGTCCTCGGTTTTCTTCCCCCCACCCCGGGGACCTCAATGATGTCGTCCCTGCCGATTAGGGAGGAGAGGGCGCACCCATACCTTATTTTGATCTTTTCCGCCTCCAGGCTGGGTGTCCTCAGGCCCACGGCAATATCGTAGGTCAGGTTATCCCCGCCCAGGGCCAGCACAGAGGTATGCTTGATTGATCCCCTGGAAAAGAGCGCCATGTCTGTGGTCCCGCCCCCGAAGTCTATGAGGGCCGCCCCGAGGCTGCGCTCTTCCTTGGTCAGGACCGCCTCGCTCGAGGCCAGGGACTCCAGGACGATATCGTAAACATCCAGTCCGGCCCTGTTGGCGCATTTTATGATGTTCTGGGCCGATGTGACCGCTCCTGTCACAATGTGCACCTTGGCCTCCAGGCGGACACCGGCCATCCCCAGGGGATCAACAATGCCGTCCTGGTCGTCCACTATGAACTCCTGAACCAGGGTATGGATTACCTCCCGGTCCATGGGTATGGCCACGGCGCTGGCCGCCTCAATGACCCGGTCGATATCCTTCTTGGTGACCTCCTTCTCCTTGAGGGCTATGACTCCCGGTGTGTTGAATCCCTTTATGTGGCCCCCGGCTATTCCGGCATAGACCGAGCTTATTTCGCACCCGGCCATGGTCTCGGCCTCTTCTATGGCCTCCTTTATGGAGTTGACCGTATGCTCGATATTTATGACCACCCCCTTTCTAAGGCCCTCGGAGGGATGGCTCCCCATCCCTATTATCTCTACCCCGTCGGAACGGACGTCTCCCACCACCGCACAGATCTTGGTGGTACCTATGTCGAGCCCTACAATTATGTCTCCTGCCATCGGGTCGTCACCTCGCCTTGACCATTGCGCCAGGTCCCCGGCATGAGGAAAGGCGCTTCATTCCACGTCCTGCTTCCTCTCCCTGCGGTGTACCAGGCACACAGGCCGTTCTGTCAGCCTTTTCTGAAAGACACCACCGCCCCATCTTCATAGTTCAGGTTGATATGGGTTACCATGTCGATTCTTCCCGATCGGATGAGATGGTCCGCCACCCTTTTCAGCCCTTCAATCTTTTCCTCCAATTCGTTCCACATGAATCTGACCTCTGCCCTGAGATGGGTGAAGTAGATGGATACCTCCCCCTTTTTTCTCAGGTGTATCTCCGAGACCCCTTTAGTCGACCAGGGATCCTGTTCCGAACTGAGGACGGTGATGACATGAGCGATTCGCCTAAGTTGTTCGGCAGCCTTTGAAGTTTCCCGGGAAAGGCCCGTAACAATCGGAAGATCCGTGTCTTCCCCTGGCGAAACCTGTTTGAATATCTCCCCCCAGGGGTTCACATAGTAGAGCCCGTCGGTGAGGACCAGTGCCGCGGGGACCTGTTTTTCCGCCTGGATCCTGAGGGTATGGGGGAAGTGTCTTTCCACCTTGACCCGTCGGATCCAGGGATGGGTCTCCATCTTCCTTTTCAGGTTGCCAAGGTCAAGGCCCAGCAGATTCTGGTTGGAATCAAGGCCCGCCATCTCAATCAGTTCATCCTCGATCTTCCCATCAATCCCTTTTATCTCCACCTGCTCTATCTTCATGTAGGGGGAGCTTAAGAGATAGTTGTAGAGGGAGAGGAAGGACAGGCTCACACAGACGATCAGGGCGATGAAGAGGATAAGCTTCAAGAACCCCAGCGCAACCCCCTGGATCAGGCCCAAAAGAGCTGAAAGAG
>Ga0136651_10000620_pt1 | contig 19559 bp, 13 predicted proteins | sample Mar14236cmmetaG_FD_94867 | JGI IMG/M metagenome (GOLD analysis project Ga0136651, IMG submission 94867) | Marine hydrothermal vent microbial communities from Guaymas Basin, Gulf of California to study Microbial Dark Matter (Phase II) - Marker... ... | reverse complement strand
TTGTTAATCAGAAAAATAGCACAGTTTTTACAATCATGAGATTTTGTTGTGGTGTTATACATTGGACATAAAAAAGATTGTCAGAAATTTATAATACATGAACAAACCCATATGTATATGTATACGTATACGTAAATGAAAAAAATCATCCATCATATATTAAATTTTATTTTTTTATTAACTATAACCTAAAACTATTTTTATGCTATGAAAAAAAAGCTAAAAACAACAACACAAGAACAAGAGGGGGGGGAAATACATTTTCCACCTTCAATCTGTAAAATTATGAAACTGTCTGCTTTTTTGTTTTTTTTGTCTGTTTTGCAGGTCTGGGCGGCTGAATCCTATTCGCAGAAAGCCAGACTGACCTTGCATATGCAGAATGTTACTATCAATAGTGTTCTCAATAGTATTGAGAATCAGAGTGAGTTCTTTTTCCTTTACAGTCCGAAGATTGTGGACGTAAACAGAAAAGTTTCCATCACTTCTGATAAGGAAAAAATTAATAAGTTATTAAATCAGCTTTTTGCCGGTACGGATGTAAGGTACGACATTAGAGACAGACAGATTGTATTGACATCAGAGAAACGGAATAAAATTATTACCGAAAAAAAGGAAACACTACAACAGATTGTTATTACAGGAAAGGTAACCGACGAGGATGGAAATCCTTTGCCCGGTGCAAATATTGTTGTGAAAGGAACCACAAAAGGCACCACTACAAATGCTGATGGTGATTATAGTATCGAGGTAGATGATACTGATGCCACATTAGTATTTTCTTTTGTTGGGTATAGAGATAAGGAAGTTGTTATTGCCGGGAAAAAGCAGATTAATATAGTTATGGAGCCTGATATTATTGGCCTTGAACAGGTTGTTAGTATTGGTTACGGTTCATCCAAAGTAAAAGATCTTACGGCTCCGATTGTAACAGTTGGTGCTGAGGAGCTTACAAGAATTTCCTCTACCAGTGCAGTGTCTGCCATTCAAGCTAAAATTGCCGGAGTCCAGGTTATAGATAAAGGTGAACCACAAGGAACCCCTTCAGTACGTATTCGTGGTATTGGTTCGATGCATGGGAGTGCCCCACTTTATGTTGTAGATGGGATGCATTTTAGTAATATTAACTGGTTAAATCCAAATGATATTGAGGAAATTGCTGTTCTCAAGGACGCTTCAGCAGCAGCTATTTATGGTGTTAGAGCAGCTGGCGGTGTTATTTTAGTTACAACAAAAAGTGGTTCCAGAACTGGGGGTGTTTCCATTCAATATAATGGCTATACCGGAATGGAGACCACAACTCAAATTCTTAAAATGTGTAACGGCAAAGAATATTCAACGATGATGATTGAAGCGGGTCTTTCTAGCAAGTTAGACCCTGTAATTGCTGCATTTGGAGCTGCTCCGGATAAAATAAGTTGGCAAGGCACCGAATATTCTTATCCCGCCAAAGATGTAGACTATTACAAGGAATTAATGAAAAATGGTCTTATTATGAATCATAGCGTGAGTTTGAGTGGAGGCGGGAAAAATATTGACTACAGGTTGAGTGCCGGATATTACTCTGCAGAAGGACGGTTGATCAATCACCATATTTACGAGCGTGCGAACGTTTCCAATAAAATTAATTACCAACCCTACAAATGGTTGGAATTAGGAACTGATATCATAATATCTCATGATGACAATAAGAATAGTGCAAATACTTGGGCTGCCATGTATAATGCGGTACCAATACTTCCAATGTGGGAGGATAATGGAGATTATGGACAAAGAACAAAGTATGGATATTTAATGGGTGCAGCAATGAGCAACCCAATTGTTACCTTAGATCAGGCAGATGGTTATGGAAATCATAGTGGAGGTACGAGACTTATGTATTCTGCACACGCAGAAATAGACTTTTTAAGTAACGATATGTTGAAATGGCGTACTCAGTTTACTCAAGAACAAAATTTTAGAAATTCAAGAAATTATGCCCCTGCATACCAGTCAGGAACTGATTGGGCCAGATTAGAATCAACTTTGAACAAAAGTTCATCGAGGTATAATAATATTCAAATAGACAATACCTTAACATTCCAAAATAATTTTGGCAATCATGGTGTGTCTTTTATGACAGGTTTATCTATGAGAAAGGTTGACTCAAGATCTCTATCAGGAAAGGCTACTGGAGTTCCCTGGGGTGACGAAGGTAGAGTAGAGTTCTTATACTTATTTAATGGAGATGTGGATTCACAAATAGCTTCTGATGGAGGAAGTGCTTCAAGAGGCGTTTCTTACATAGGCCGATTAATGTATAATTACGCTCATAAATATTTGCTCAATGCAACATTCAGAGCAGATGGTACCGACAAGTATACTGAAACATGGGGATATTTCCCATCTGTTGGAATTGGCTGGGTATTGAGTAAGGAGTCATTTATGAAAAATCAAGATTTCCTTGATTATGTTAAAATTCGTGCTAACTGGGGACAGTTGGGGAATAACAACGTACCTCGGGAGTCAGGCACACAATCTATTGAGTTTACAAGTGGGAATCCATCCCGGCCTTATGACCATTCTTATCTTTTTGATGGAGTACTTGAGCAAGGGTATAAGGCCAGTCTTGACTATAATACCTTGAAATGGGAAGTAACCACAGAAACAGATGTTGGGTTGGATTTGGCATTTCTTAACAATAAGTTCTCTATCGAATCCGACTGGTATAGAAAAATCACAAACAATGCAGCAATTCTGACAAATGGGATCATGGGATCGGGTGTGACTCCGTCTCTAATAAGGAATACAGGGAGGATATTAAACACAGGATTTGAATTTACTGTTAATTGGCGAGACAGAGTTGGAGAATTTGGTTATAGTATTTCAGCCAATCTTACAACGCTGCATAATGAAGTTCTGAAATTAAATGATCCATACATTTTAGGAGGTAACTTTGAAAGAAGACAACGGACAACTGTCGGTCAGCCTCTTTACTCCTTTTATGGAAAAAAGGTTATTGGAATATACCAGAACCAACAAGAAATCGATGAACACCTGTATGGTACAGAGGTTACCGCAAGACCCAAGCCAGGTTGGTTTAAATACGAAGATGTTGATGGGAATGGAATAATAGATGCAAAAGACGAGCAATACCTTGGGGCTAATATTCCAAAGCTTATTTATGGTGGGAACATTGCTTTAGATTATAAAGGTTGGGATTTTAGTGTTAAATTTTATGGACTCGCAGGTAATAAACTCCAAAATGGTCAATGGAATTTAAGGTCATTAAGATCACACAACACCGATCAGAATTTCGATAAAGCTTTGTATAAGTACAGATGGACCAAGGAAGGAGATAATACTAAACCGGTAAATGGACTTTATTATCCTTCAGCAGAAGCATTGACAACCGGCAATTCATGGAACTTCAACACCTTGAATTCATTTCTTATTGAAAGTGGTTCATACTTTAAGATCAATAATATTACACTTGGATATACATTTAAAAATGTTATTCCTGGAAGTAAAACCGGATCAAGCATAAGGATTAGATTAGCTGTTGATAACCCGTATACATTCTTTACATATAACGGATTTGATCCTAATGTTGGTGGAGATGGAAGAGATATTAATACCTATCCATTGTCCACAAATATTATTTTGGGAGTAAACATCACATATTAAAAAAACAGTTATATCATGAAAAAATTAAATATAATAATATCGATATCAGCGTTTATTTGTATTTTTTCGATAACAGGCTGCGAGAAATTTCTCGATAAACCTATTGAGGGACAAATTCCCTCGCATGACGTTGATTATGCTGACCTTTCTCAAATGTATATGCCTGTTGCAGGTATTTATGCAACTTGCAGGTCTTTTAAACTCATTTCCTGGGCAGACAGGTGTGTTGACGTTTTTAGGGGCGACTTTATTGTGAAAGGTAATGGTATTAATAATCAACCTGCAATGGAATCTGTACTGGAAAAGTATCAGTATAATAATACTGAATGGTTTGTATCTGGACCATGGGACAGAGACTATGCGATAATCAATGAAGCTGAAACCGCTTTGAAAGAGTTAGACAAGTTCAGGGAAAACTGTACTTCTTCCAGTGATTTGGCATTAAACGACCAATATAAGGCAGAAATAAGGTTTTTTAGAGCTTTGGCATATTGGAGAGCCGCCAGATATTATGGCAATATATGCTATTTTGATAAAAATATTGCTTCTATCGATTTGCGGCTTTCCCCTCGAGAAGAAGCATACGATTGGATAATCGGAGAAATAAAGGATTTTCGCGAGGATTTACCTACTGAGCATCCGAATCAACTTACTAGAAAAGGCGCGGTCACAAGATGGGCAGCTGATATGTTATTGGCCAAGGCTGCTGCTGATGTGCAGGATTATACAACGATGGAACAGGCTGCAGGAGAAATTGTAAACAGCGGTTTATTTAGCTTGCATCCCGATTATTCTGAAATGCTGTCAGTGAACGGGGAACTCTGTGATGAAAACATTTTCGAGCTCCAGTATTATTATTTTAATGACGATGCTACAGAAACAAATATTGATCAATGGTATCCTTGCTTGGGAATGTCAACAAGAATAACAGCTAAAGTTCCAGTTTTAGGTAATTATAGGATGCAGGGAGGATGGGGATTCGGAATTCCTTCAAAAAAATATGTTGACCTGATGGTAAACAGAGGTGAAACTGTTAGGCTTACTAAGAGCATTATTTATCCAAAATCTTATACTCCAAAAGGTGATAGCATAGGTGCAATGAATGCAAATGTTCTGACTTTGATTGCTCACTATGAAGATGAGAATCTTCCTAATGGTGTGGTTAAGGCTTTTCTTTTTAAATTCTTTATGGAATCAGAAGACAGAAAGATTGAAAATAGGAGATATGGCGGTTATAATAATATCAGGATATTTCGTTATGCCGATGCCCTGCTTCTTTATGCTGAGGCACTGGTTCATAATAATGGAGCAGGGGCAGGAGATCAATACGTTAATCTTGTTAGAGCAAGAGCCGGATTACCTCCACTGTCAGGTGCTACGATTGACCAAATCATTGAAGAAAGAGGAATTGAGCTGGCCCAGGAATGGGGTGGAGATCGCTTCTTCGATCTTGTGAGATTAGGTAAAACAAGCGAGCTAGGAGCTAATTTTACTCCAGGAGAAGATGAATTCTTCCCAACTCCACAAAAACAAATCGATAATCAGCCGGGTCTAAGTGAACCTCCTGTCTCAGGTTTGTTCCCTACAACTTTTGGCGATTAGTGTTTTATAGTTAATAGTGTTTATTTTTTTATGATACCCTGCTAAATCTGAGAAAAATTGAAGTATTAGGGAAAATGCTTGACAGAATCAGAAGACAGAGAAGGAGATATTTATTTTATGAACAGTTTGCGCTCATTCCTGACGAAAAACACCATTTACTGATTCGTTCAAAAACGACCCGTAAACTGATTAATGGAAGTAGCCATATGAATGAGGTAGATTCTGAGCCGGTTGCAGGAAGCTACACGATAGAACTGCCAACAGATAATCGTAAAATTCAATATAAGCAATATGCTGAAATAGAGTTACGATTTACAATGTGTTATTAAAGTGTCCTGAAAATCTGGGTAAGAAAGGCTATACTACATAGATCTCGGTCAGCTGCATCACAATTAAATAGACGGGTAATGTATCCACGCCTATTAATTGGAAATTACTGACTACCCATAAGATTGAAAATTTAGAACAACTTTATATAATTTTTAATATGAAAGAAAAGCTCAGAAAATTGTTTATTGTAAGCATTGCCGTAGCATATTCATCCATGGCATTTGCTATAGTTAAAGTACCGAATATTTTTAGTGACAACATGGTGTTGCAGCGTGAGTTGCCGATTCCTGTTTGGGGAACGGCTTCACCGGGAGAGAAAGTCTCAGTGTCGTTTGATGGACAGACACGCGAAACAACTGCTGACGATAAAGGCAAATGGATGGTTAAACTGGGGCCTCTGAATACATCGAAAATAGAGAAAAAAATGACTATCAAAGGATCAAATGTCATTATTTTCAAAGGTGTCCTTGTGGGAGAAGTGTGGCTTTGTAGCGGACAATCGAACATGGCGGATTCATTTAACCCCCAAAAAAAGAGATATATTGAGCCTGAATACTTTAAGATGGATCTTTCCAGATTCAGGTTTTCCAAAAAAAATGGTTGGTATAAAATAACACCGGAGACACAGCGGTTACTTTCTCGCGTGGCTTTCTATTTCGGAATTGAGCTTTATAAGGAATTGGATATCCCGATCGGTTTGATTTTGCGATACAATTCCGGTACATCTATCCAGGCATGGATGCCGAAAGACTCTTCCGAAGTGATTCGTAAAGAGTTGAACATCCCCGTTGACTGGAATGAGAATTTACCCATTAGTTTCCCGGGAGTACAGTTTGATGATAAAATCGACCCAATTATACCGATAGCCATTCGCGGAGTGATCTGGTATCAGGGTGAAAGAAACGCAAAAACATATACAGGTTGGGAATACCGCTGGTTACTGCCTTTTCTTATCAGGACTTGGCGGGAACTGTGGGCAACCCGTGCCGGAACAGAACTGCGCAAGTTTCCTTTCTATTATGTCCAGGTACCCACACAGGAATCTCCCCGTGATGCCGAATGGCCGTGGTTGCGCGATGCTATGAGGCGGGTGCTTGACATGACCGTAAATACCGGTATGGCAATTTTCTATGATTATGGTCCTAGTCTGCATCCCGAGAACAAGCAGCCGGCCGGCGAGCGACTGGCACTTTTGGCACTGGCCCATGATTATGGACGTAATATTGTTTACTCCGGTCCACTGCTTGACAGGGTTAAATTTCGGGATGATAAAGCTGTTCTGACTTTCAAACATATCGGCGGGGGGTTGAGAAGCAAGTCTGGCGGCAGCCATCTCAGATTCTTTGAAATCGCCGGAGAAGACGGGAAATATGCTCCTGCCAATGCATGGATCGAAGGGAAGACTGTTATTGTTCAGAGCCCAAAAATATCAGCACCGGTTTACGTGCGGTATTTGTTCAGAAAACCAGAGCCGGATCCGGAAGTCAGCCTTATTAATGCGGAAGGCCTACCCGCCTCATCATTCATGACAGACAATTTCAAGCCACCGAGAGACGACAAATAGCCATGCCCGCATCGACAAAGATCTTCTTTGGCATACAATCTAAAGATACACCACCAATTGAAATTAGTTGGAAAAAAAGCTTCTTATTGAATCTACTATCAACGGAAATAATAAGACGGGTTCTGAATCTGAACTTGCAAAAGGGGAACAGCCTGCAAAATGTTTTAAAATAGGCGGAACGAATTAAATAAATGAAGTAGTTGTATGGAAATATTCATCTGCCAAAGGATGGAGAAAAAACTTCGTACTCAAGGGCGATTCGAAAATTGTCTCCAAACAATATGATTTTGACCAGAACAGTTTATACTATTTACGGATCGTACAGAACGGGAACCCGCTTGAACTGGCGTGGACAAGTCCGTTCTGGATTAATATTCAGAAATGAATCCCATTTATAAAAGAACACAAAAACCAAGTAAAATGAAGAAACTTACATTCATTATTTTAGGCGGTCTCTTATCCGTACTAATTTTTTCTTGTACTACATTCACAAACAAAAAAGAAGAAAATAATTCTGCTGAAAACAAAGAGGGGGACTGCCCCTCCTATCCGCCGGCAGGATGGACCGACGGTTTTGTTATTGCCAACGGTATTCGCATACACTACTGGCGCACAGGGGGTGACAAACCGGTAATGATTATGGCCCATGGTTCATCGGACAACGGACTCTGCTGGACGAACCTGGCCAGGGAACTGGAAGCAGACTATGATATCATCATGTATGATGCACGGGGCCACGGTTTGTCTGATCCACCCTCCAGATCAGATGGCGCAGATGCACAGTGCGAAGACCTGGCAGGCCTGATCCGCGAATTGGGGCTGGAAAAGCCCATTCTGATGGGCCATTCCATGGGGAGTTCTTCCGTTGCATGGTTCGCGGCCAGGTACCCTGATATCCCCCGTGCCGTTATACTCGAAGACCCTAATCTCATCCCCCGGCCTTCCGGCAGGGCAGGCTCTACTGCCAGCGACGCTGACATTGAAAATGCACGTGCCCGGATATTGAAGCAGAATAATATGACTATAGATGAACTAGTTGCCCAATGTATGAAAAACCATCCAGAATGGGGCAAGTGCGAATGTAAGTTCTGGGCACCTTCAAAGAGGCTGTATCACCCCAACAATGCATACCGGCGTTTTAGTGGCAGGGGGCCGCAGAAGAGTGAGCTGTTTCCATTGATCACCGCCCCGACACTGATTCTAAAAGCAGATGCCCAGGGTGAGGTCAGGAGGCAAAATGAAGAAGTTGCCGCACTTCTTCAGAACGGCAGGATTGTCCACGTCAAAGGGGCCCGCCACAATGTGCGCCGTGATCAAAAAGAACGTTTTCTCAAGGCGCTGAAGGCGTTTCTCAGAGAATTATGAAAATCATAGTCTGATCCATAAAAGCGATATTGAAATGAAAAAAGTAATACTATTATTCATATTGGCATTCCCGGGTATTTTTCCGGCAGCAAACGGACAGGTTGTTGAAGACTGGATAAATCTTTATGAACCCCATATCTATAATAACATGCCCTACAGGCTCATGAAACCAATACACTTCAATCCTATAATGAGATATCCGGTTATAGTTTCACTGCATGGCGGTGGAGGCAGGGGTTCGGATAACGTGAAACAATTGCGTAACTGGAACAAGGTTCTTACTCAAGAGAAGATACGCACGGATTATCCCGGCTATGTGCTCGCCCCTCAGTCATCAAGAATGTGGGATACCACACATCTTCGGAACATCAAGGATATTATCAAAGACTTGCCATCGGTTGACATGAACAGGATATACATTCTCGGGCACTCCATGGGTGGTGAAGGGACTTACAGGCTCATTCAGGCTGATCCGGAATATTTTGCGGCTGCAGCTCCCTCGGCCGGGAGTGGTTTGGCCCGAAGCGAAGACTTTATTAATGCGTCAATAATTAAAGATATTCCCATATGGGCATTTCATGGCGACCAGGATAGGGTTTGTCCGATAGAAAGAGATCAAAAATTATTCGCTGAGATGCAAAAAATTGGTGGAAACATGAAATTCACAACCTGGGTAGGTGACGGACACGGTATTGCGGTCAAAATGATTACCGGCAGTGATAATGGCATTACCCAACTCAGCAGCGACCGCTGTGATCCTGAGCCGGTATTTTTAAAATGGCTTTTTAAACAAAAATTATCAAATAATAATTAACCAGTATAAATGATTTTGAGAGGTCACTTTCCATTCACGTTCGAATATATTCATCCTCCGGGAGTACCCCAATGGAACAATAAAGTTCCATGCTCAACAACCGCTTATAAGTGGACAACCTCCTTAAAATTTAATTATCAATCTTCAGAAAACGGGAATTGGAAAATATCTGTTAATAGAAATGATTGGAGTACTTTAGATATTTCAGGTTTAAATTCTCTTTCATTTTATCTTTATTCTGATACCGGTATTCCAAATTCGGCATTGCCTTTAATTGGGCTGAATGCTGTTAATACAAGTGGGTCAGGTTCAGTATCATCCCAACTCTATAAGTTAGCTGATTTCGTTGCAAAGCGTTATTCTTCTTCTGCAAATAACGAATATATAAAATGATAAATACTAAAAATAAAAATAAAATGAAAACAAAAAAAGATTTTAGCCGTCGTAAATTTGTTAAAAAAACGATTGCCTCCGGGATTGTACTGAACATAATACCGGCATATGTTCTGGGTGGATCCGGACATATTTCTCCGAATGATAAATTAAATATTTCCTTAAGCGGCACTCGTGATGCCATAACATGGAATGATCTTACCAAGGATGAAAAGGATCTTTTAAATTTAATTGAAAAAAAGGCATTTGATTTTTTTTGGGAAACCTATAACTCCACTACCGGGTTGATGGGAGATGCCGATGTGGCTAGAAATAGATGTAGTATTGCATCAGTGGGTTTTGGCCTATCTGCTTTTTGCATTGCTGATATAAGAGGATGGGTAAACCACCAGGAAGTATACGACAGAGTTTTAAAAACATTAAATAGTTTTTATAAAGATTCTGCTAAGGGAAATGACATATACGTAGAAGGTACGCACGGCCTTTTCTACCACTTTATCAATACGAATACCGGAAAACGTAATGGGAAAAGTGGAGTATCCACTATTGATTCTGCCATTTTAATGGCTGGAATCTTACATACGATGCAACATTTTAAAGGTACGGAAATCGAGAATCTGGCTAGAAATATTTATCTCAATGCTGAATGGGACTGGTTCATTCGTGAAAACGGGGCAATCGCTGGCACCTGGAGGCCCGAAACAGGCCTAACCGGAGAATACAAGGGGTATAATGAATATATATTGGTTTATCTGCTTGGACTTGGGTCGCCGACACATTCAATACCCCAAAGCAGTTGGAAAGTATGGGCAAGCGGGCCTGGTTTTCGGTGGCAGAAACCATATGAAGATATCGGTCCTTTTTTAACCCCACACGGCGAAATGAGACCGGAGGCATACCTTTATCAGTTTCCTGCATGCTGGTTTGATTTCAGGAGAAAAAAAGACCATTATGCCGATTATTGGGAAAACGGAGTAAATGCATTAAAAGCCAATCGCCGTATATGTATCAACTGGGGCAAGGAACATCATTATCCGGAGGAACTTTGGGGATGGACAGCTTGTAACGGTCCTGATGGATATCAGGGATTTATGCATCCGTATAATGGCACAATAGCCCCTTCTGCCGTAGCAGCTTCTATGCCGTTTATTCCGGATCTTTCCCTTCCTACTTTAAAATATATGTATGATAAATATTCGGATAAGATATGGGGAAAGTATGGTTTTACAGATGCATTCAACCCATATCAGAATTGGTATGATGACAGATTTTTAGGGATCGACCAGGGGAATATGGTTCTTATGCTGGAAAACTTCAGGAGTGGAATGGTGTGGAAGGAATTTATGTCTGTTCCATATGTTAAAGAAGCAATGAAAAAGGCTGGCTTTCTTCAAAATAAACAAATTAGCAGGGATTAAATCTATTTAATAAATCGATAAAAAGAGGTATAAACAATGCAACACAAAGAGTATAACATTTTTTGTAAAGTATGGGTAACTGTTATTGCCCTTTTAGTTAGTTTGACAGCTTTCGGACAATCTCAAACTAAAAAACCAATCTATTTAGATACTAACCAAACAATTGCAACAAGAGTCAGGGATTTACTTTCGAGGATGACATTGGAAGAAAAAATATCCCAAATGAGAGGAAGGGCATCAGCAATTGAACGCTTGGGAATATCTGAATACATTTACGGGGGGGAATGTCTGCATGGAGTCGTAGCACGCCAAGAAACTACCACAGTTTTTCCTCAGGCTATTGGATTGGCAAGTACTTGGGATCCATCCTTAGTACACAGAGTTGCTATTGCTATTTCAGATGAAGCAAGAGCCATAGTCAATAAGGAGGGGAATCTAAGGTACCTTGCTTTTAATAGTCCTGTCGTCAACATGGCCAGGGATCCAAGATGGGGAAGGACACAGGAGGGATATGGTGAAGACCCGTATTTGGTTTCAAGGATAGGTGTGGCCTTTGTTAAAGGACTTCAAGGTAATGATCCTAAATATATTAAGGTGGTGGCTGGGCCGAAACATTTTACAGCTAATAATGATGAATGGGGACGTCACAGTGGTTCTGCCAATATTAATGAACAAATATTAAGAGAATATTATTTACCACAATTTAAAGCTTGTATAACAGAAGGAAATGCACAAGCAGTCATGGCTGCGTTTAATGCAGTTAATGGTATCCCTTGTCACGCTAATAAAGAATTGCTAACCCAGATACTAAGAAACGAATGGGGTTTTAATGGCTATGTAGTTCATGACGCTGAAGGTATTTCTGATCTCTATAGGAATCATTGTGTTGTTTCCACACCAGAGGAAGCAACGGCATTGGGGGTTAATGCTGGGTGTGACATTATCGATATGCGATTAAAAACCCATCAAAACTATCTTTTAAAAGCAGTCCAAGAAGGATTGATCCCGGAAGAAAATATCGATCGGGCAGTTAGCCGATTGCTTACAGTCCGGTTTCGTTTGGGAATGTTTGACCCTCCGGAAATGGTTCCTTATACTCAAATACCTTATGATGTTGTTGATTGTAAAGAACATAGGGAATTAGCACTAAATACAGCTGAGAAATCAATCGTTTTATTGAAAAATGAGGATGATATCTTGCCCTTGCGTAAAGATCTGAAGTCAATTGCAATTATAGGTCCAAATGCAAATAGGGCCCAACTTGGTGTTTACAGTGGAACATCTTCTAAGGTAGTAACTCCGTTAGAGGGAATAAAAAATATAGTTTTTCCAGGGACAAAGGTTTATTATGCAAAGGGCTGCGGAATATGGTGTCCAATTCAAACAAAGTATTTAACTTCAGGGGCAAAGGAAGAGCAACATGGCTTTAAAGGCGAATACTTTGATAATAAAGATTTATCAGGTACCCCTGATTTAGTACGAATTGATAAACAAATCGATTTTAATTGGCGTTGGGGCTCACCGGCTAGGAGTATCTCTAATAATAATTTCTCTGTTCGCTGGACCGGTAGCTTAGTGCCGCCTGTTACCAGGACCTACCATTTCAGTGTAATTGCCGACGATGGTGTTCGTCTTTTTCTTGATGACGAATTACTTATTGACGAGTGGCATGATCAATCGCCGCATACTTATGTGGCATCCAAAAAACTTGAGGCCGGACATTCTTATATTGTCAGGATGGAATATTATGAATATGAGGATAACGCATGTGCGCATCTGGATTGGGACTTTGAGCCTTCTATAAAAGAAGCTGCAGACATAGCTAAGAAATCTGATGTGGCCATTGTATTTGTGGGTACTGATATTAGTGTTGAATCTGAAAGCCACGACAGATCCGACATGCGCCTGCCAGGCGTTCAGGAAGACTTAATAAAGGAAATATATAAAGCTAATCCAAAAACTATTGTTGTTTTAATAAATGGGAGTCCTTTATCAATTAATTGGACAAAAGAAAATATCCCGGCAATTATTGAAGCCTGGTATCCGGGAGAAGAAGGGGGAAATGCTGTTGCCAATGTCTTATTTGGTGATTATAATCCTGGTGGAAGATTGCCTATAACATTTTATAAATCAGTAGCTCAGTTGCCCCCATTTTATGATTATGACATTAGAAAAGGCAGAACCTATATGTATTTAAAAGATAAGCCACTGTTTCCCTTCGGACATGGATTGAGTTATACAAAATTTGAATACAGCAACTTGAAAATAAGACCGAAAATAATAGGTCCTGCAGGAAAAGTTTATATAAATGTAAATGTGCAAAATGTTGGTAAACGCAAAGGCGACGAGGTTGTCCAATTGTACGTTCGTGATAGTGTTGCCAGCGTGATCAGACCCATTAAAGCACTCTGTGGTTTCAAAAGAATAACACTTAAGCCTGGAGAGAAAAAGAGAGTTGATTTTGTCCTTACAGCAGATCAGCTTGCTTTTTTCAATAGCAATTTGAAGAGATGGATCGTAGCCCCCGGGGTCGTTAAAGTTATGGTTGGAAAATCATCTGAAGACATACAGCTAATCAACAGTTTTGAAATAAGGAAGTAATTAATATCTGATCAGATTGTGTATGAAAAAGAGAACTTATTCAGATTCCTTATATTCCATAAGCAAGGGGAAAAAACAGGTTTCGCAATATAAGGATTAAGGAAATGTAATTTGAATAACAGGGGAAATAAAAAATGAAAAAGTTAACAATTATTGGTGTCGTTTTATTGTTGCTAATTTTTGTTATAAATTGTAAAAAGTGGGATAATCATAATAATGGTTCAAATAATAATAATACGGATACATTAGCCTTAAATATTAAAACATGGAATGATCTTTCTAAAGACCAGCAGGATTTTCTGGACATGGTGGAGAAAAAAGCATTTGAGTTTTTTTGGGGGAACTACAATGCCACTACCGGATTGATGAAAAATCAATCTTCGTGGAGCAAACTGTGTGGTATCGGATCAGTTGGTTTTGGTCTTTCTACTTATTGTATCGCTGATACAAGAGGATGGGTAAACCATCAGGAAGTGTACGATAGAGTTTTAGTAACATTAAATAGTTTTTATAAAGATTCTACTGATGAAAACGATATATACGCAGAAGGGACACACGGTCTTTTCTACAGCTTTATTGATATAGATACAGGGAAAAGAAGAGGGACAACAGCAGTCTCTACTATTGGTTCTGCCCATCTCCTGGCTGGAATATTACTTGCCATGCAGCATTTTAAAGGAACGGAAATAGAAGAATTAGCCGGAAAGATATATTTGGCAGCGCAATGGGATTGGTTTTTACAACCGGATGGAGGTATAGCCGGTTCCTGGACTCCGGAAAACGGGCTAACAGGCGAATTCAAGGGATACAATGAATATATCCTGGTTTACCTGCTGGCTCTTGGTTCGCCAACACATCCTATCCCGACTAGCAGTTGGGATGTATATGCAAGCACATATCACTGGATTAATCCTTATCAAACAGGTGCTTTTTTAACACCAGGTGGAACAATGAGGCCTGAAGCATATCTGTACCAGTTTCCGGCATGCTGGGTAGACTTCAGGGGGAAAAAGGACCATTATGCCGATTACTGGCAGAACGGGATGAATGCACTGAAAGCAAACCGGCAATATTGTCTTGAATGGGAAAAACTACATGATTACCCTGAAGAGTTGTGGGGTTGGACGGCTTGTGCCGGTCGTGACGGATACCTGGGCTTTTCAGCACCTTTCAACGGCACAGTAGCTCCATCTGCTGTTGCTGCTTCCATGCCATTTATTCCGGAACTATCACTTCCAACCCTTAGGTTTATGTATGAAAACTATAAAAATAAGATTTGGGGGAAATATGGCTTTGTGGATGCTTTTAACACCGGTCAAAATTGGTATTATGACGGATATATAGGTATTGACGAAGGAAATATGGTTCTTATGCTTGAAAACTTCAGGAGTGGAATGGTGTGGAAAGAATTTATGTCCGTTACTTATGTTAAGGAAGGAATGAAGAAAGCTGGTTTTATGACTGTACAGTAGCAAAAGATATTATTCATTTATTCCCTTTAATACGGAAAAGAAAATGTATGAAACCCTTGTGTTGGCAGAAAAAGGCGTAATAAATACCATCAACATCGGCTTTTCTTCGAATGAATTTCTTGCGAAGTATAAAAAGTCGTTCGGGAGTAAAATTCAGGTGATTTCACAGGTTGCACCGAATATGAAAAAAGATGATTATTATATGAAAATCATGCACCATGATCGTTATTGGTCAGATTATCCCTGTGAAAACAGGATTCCGTTTGCAGTGAACAGGAAAAGATATTCCAATCATAATAGACTTCACGACAATGTTTTTTATCTTTTCTCCAAACGAACCGTAGATTTTGTTCAGCGGACAAATGTGCCTGTAATGGGATTTAAGATACTTGATGCCGGGGCAATTAAACCTGATGATGGTTTCAGATGGGCTTTTGAGAATGGAACTGATTTTATTTGTGTGGACATGTTTGATTTTCAGATTGTGGAAGATGCTAACATTTGTATGGATACAATTGCTAACCTTTCAAATCGTAACCGTAAATGATAGATAATAATGTTTTTTTAATGATAATAACTAACTGAAAAATGATTGATCTGAAGTTAATTTTATTTGCAATGGCTTTTGGAGAAATGGCTTTGACAGGTTTTTCTGCTAATGAAAACGGAAACAAGTCTAAGAAAGAATTACCGAATATTGTGATAATCTATGCCGATGATATGGGATATGGGGATGTAGGTTATCATGGGGTAGATGACATTTTAACTCCGAATATAGATAAACTGGCAAAAAGCGGGGTGTATTTTACACAAGGATATGTTTCTGCGTCCATTTGTTCGCCTTCACGTTGCGGATTGTTGACCGGAGTTTATCAACAGAGATTTACAAACGGCCAGAATGCAAGGGATAAAGACCCGCTTGTTGAACTTTTCAAAAAACAACCCATGATTTCCGAAATCTTGAAACCTTTGGGGTATTCTTCCGGAATCATTGGGAAATGGCATCTGGGAGAAGAGGAATCTTTACGTCCCAACAATCGTGGGTGGGATTACTTCTATGGCTTTTTGAATGGATCGCATTCTTATTTCAAAGCTACAAAGAAGTTTACAAAGAATAAAGATTTTTGGCCTATTTTCAGAAACAATGAAATGGTGGATTTTGAAGGTTATGCAACGGAAGTCTTTACTAATGAAGCAATTAATTTTATATTAAGGAATAATTCTTCAATATCCGGCAGGCCTTTCTTATTATACGTAGCTTATAATGCAGTTCATTTTCCATGGGAGGTCCCTGACAAATACATCCGGAGAGTAAGTTTTATTAAAAATCAAAACCGCAGGTTATTTGCCGGGATGGTACTGGCAATGGATGACGGTGTAGGACGGATTTTGGAAACATTAAATAAGGAAGGACTGGAGGAAAATACTATTGTTATTTTTATCAGTGATAATGGATCACCGAGAGGACAATTGGGGGATATGTCATCTACAGGACCGTTACGTGGATGGAAAGGAGATTGTTTTGAAGGGGGCATCCGCGTTCCGTTCATTATCAAATGGCCCGGACAGATCCAACCCGGCATCCGTTACGATAATCCTGTAATAAACCTTGATATTCTGCCAACGCTGGCGGAATTTATAGGTCTGAAGAAAATAGATCGTTATCATTTTGACGGAGTAAACATCCTGCCATATCTGAAAGGTGAAAAACAACCTGATGAAACACCTCACGAGAATTTGTTTTGGAGACGGGGGAAAGACATGGCTATCCGTCATGGCGACTGGAAATTGGTGGTTGAATATTCCGGGGATAATCATAATCCCATGTTATTTAATCTGACAAATGATATTGGTGAACGAAAAAATTTAATAACTGTATATCCTGAAAAGGCTAAAGAATTACAAACAATCTATGAACTTTGGGAAAATTCACTTCCTGAAATAAGGTAAACGCATAATCTTAACTCACAATAATTATCAGACAAATGAAACTTAAAATAACTTTTCTTGTATTATTTCTTGGCACAGCAATGGTTTTAAAGGCAACTGATGTGCGGGGAAAACCGAATATCATTATTATCCTTGCCGATGACCTGGGTTATCATGATGTCGGGTATATGGGAGGGAAAGATTTTTTAACTCCCAATATTGATGCAATAGCCAATAACGGCGTTTGGTTTACCAACGGTTATACTACCTGTCCGGTTTGTGCTCCTACACGTGCAGGATTATTGACCGGTCGTTATCAGAACCGCTTTGGCTTTGAAGATAATCCCGGACCCTACCGGCAATCAAAGGAAATAATTCCGGGAATACCCCTTCGGGAAAAAACCATGGGAGAATATTTTAAAGAAATGGGATACAGCACGGCTATCATTGGGAAATGGCATACAGAAAATGTTGAGTCACAGAATCCGGTTCATCGGGGTTTTGATAAATTTTTTGGATTTATCGGAGGTGCGTCCGGTTATTTTATTGGAGAGAACAGGAAAGGGAAGATCCTCAGAGGGACCAGGCCGGTTTTGTCGGAGGATGATTACCTTACTGATGCATTTGGCAGGGAAGCAACTCTTTTTATTGAGAGAAACAGTAACCGTAATAACCCCTTCTTACTGTATGTTCCTTTCAATGCGCCACATGGTCCGTTTCAGGCACCGGAAAAATATATAAGCATGTTTAGCCATATTAAAGATAAAAAACGCAGGGTTCTGGCTGCCATGATTTATTCTCTTGATGAAAATGTAGGATTGATTACTTCGAAAATCAAAGAATTGGGTCTCGAAGAAAATACGCTGATCATTTTCATAAGTGACAACGGAGGGGTATTGAACCTTTCTGACAACTCTCCCCTTCGTTCGGGAAAACAGGATATTTACGAGGGAGGAATAAGAGTTCCTTTCTGCATGCAATGGAAGGAGCATCTGCCGGAGAATAAGAAAATAGACTTCCCGGTCATTTCACTCGACATCTTACCGACGGCAATAGCTGCAACAGGGAACCAGGTTGACAGAGAATGGCGTCTGGATGGTGTAAACCTGTTGCCTTATCTGACTGGGGCTAAAGAAGGGATTCCCCATGAGGTGCTTTACTGGCGTTTTCTTTGGCATTATGCTATTCGTAAAGGCGATTGGAAGTTGCTGAAACATCGCGATCACACAGATGTCGAATTATATAACCTTGCCGTAGATGTTGGTGAACAGCATGACCTGTGCAAAGAGCATCCCGAAATAGTTGAAGAATTGCAACAACTTTTTAACGATTGGTCGGACATGATGCTGAAACCACAGTGGGGCTGGCAGCCTGAGTATTGCGGAGATTATAAAGTGGGAAAATAAATTATAAAATTTATAATGGGGAAAACCATGGATAAGTCCGATCCGGGGTAATATTCTGAAATGAATTTGTTTTATAAACAAACATAAAAAATGAGTAGTATGAAGAAACTTGCATTCATGATTCTGATCGGTTTTTTCTCCGTATTAAATTTTTATGGGGGATCATTTACAAACCAAAAAGCAAAAGAAAATTCTGAAGAATGGAATAATCTGTCTGTAAGAGACCGGGAATTTTTGGATATGGTTCAACGAAAAGCGTTTGATTATTTCTGGGAAGGATTTGATCCGGTAACCGGTCTTATTGCTGATAATACAAGGGGTCGGCGAACCAGCATCGCCAATTCCGGTTTTGGACTTTCTGCGTTTTGCGTAGGGGTTGATAGAGGGTGGGTTAGCAAAAAAGAAGCATACGACAGGATATTAATAACCCTTAACTCTTTTTATAAAGATCCGAATGACGAAAAAGATTTTTGCGTTGAAGGCAGATATGGCCTTTTTTACCATTTTATCAATGTAGATACAGGGAAACGGTACGGGAAAAGTGAGGTGTCAACCATTGACAGTGGACTTTTAATGGCAGGGATTTTACATGTGATGACCTATTTTAAAGGAACGGAAGTGGAAAAATTATCCAGACTGATTTATGAAAATGCTCAATGGGATAAATATGTCAATAGCAGGGGTGCTATAACCGGAGGCTGGAAACCACCGGAAGAAAACTGGGTAAATCCGGAATATAGAGGATTTAATGAATATTGTTTGGTGTATCTTATAGGAATGGGTTCGCCAACTCATCCTTTGCCTGAAAGTAGCTGGGATGTTTATTCAAGTGGAAATGGTTTTGTGTGGTTGAAACCATATCGTGATATTGGAGCATTTTTAACTCCTCATGGTATTATGCAACCTCATGCTTATTTATATCAGTTCCCGGCCTGTTGGTATGATTTCAGAAATAAAAAAGACAACCATGCCAACTACTGGGAAGTAAGTGTGAATGCC
>Ga0136651_10000618_pt1 | contig 19582 bp, 28 predicted proteins | sample Mar14236cmmetaG_FD_94867 | JGI IMG/M metagenome (GOLD analysis project Ga0136651, IMG submission 94867) | Marine hydrothermal vent microbial communities from Guaymas Basin, Gulf of California to study Microbial Dark Matter (Phase II) - Marker... ... | reverse complement strand
GTTCACAGACAACCTCTTTGAGCTTTCCGCTTCCCACGAAGGTCACGCCCACAATAATCATGAGCAAGAACAGCACTAGGAGCAGTCCTCCAATGGCCAGGACATCCTTATTCATGCCTGAACCCAATCCGCCTTTTTTGGCCATAATGATACACCTCGTAATGTTATTGCTGGAAAAGAAGGCGGTGGTGCTTTAAATACGTTAATCAGACTGAAATGTTAACAAAGAAAAAGATTTATAAACCAAAACAGGGTTACTGCTCTCACATCGTCACTTACAGAAATGCCCTGCTCTGGAGGAAAAGTCCTTTTTGCACTGGGAATACGGCGCAAGGGTCTTTTTTCAAATATCCTGCGGCATAACGGTCTTTCTCTTGTTTGATTTAGCTCTATCGCAAGCTGCATCTATTATTGACGCTAGAAGCTCATCAAAACGCGCTGCTGCATTTCCTGCGGTGTTTAAGCCATTGTTTTGAATTCTCTTGCGAATTCCGGCCTTATTTATAAGTTCTGTCATTTATTTAACCCCCTTTCCTTCAACACCTGAATGTAGATTAGCATATTCTACGGGATCCTCTGATTCATCGTAGCACTGGCAGCCGCCTGACTCTATATCGTAGAGTAGATAAGGTCTGCTGTAGCCATCACAGTAATTAGCACACGTTTCCTGACCTAAGGTCATGTCCTCAGTGATAATGTAGAGGCTTTTAGCGACGAGAAGCAATAGCACACAGACAACAGCAGCCATCAAGAAGAAGAAGCCTGCAGCAATGCGCCACAGCAGTAACTTCTTCTGTAGCAGGCGGCCTTCTTCTCGGAGTTTTGCATTCATACAGCAGGTGTAATACACAGAGATATATATATTTTTTGGTTTGAAAACCAAAAGAATTAAAAAGGTCATACACAAAGTAGCAGTATGGCTCAGAAAAAGAAACGGATAAAGCCCATCATTTCTATGACTCTCAGCAAGGACACTATAGCTTGTCTGAGGCATAACCCCGCCGGAACGAGCGCCTCGCAGTATGCCGAGAAGGTACTGGCGCGACATTTCAAATATCTCAAGAAAAAGGGTGTCAAATTTGGAGCGCGATAGTAATACACCGTTACAATGTCCTACACGCTCTATTTCTGCTTCGTCGTCTAACACTCTGGCCTGGTCTAGAAGTCTCTTTTCCAGGCCTTCAATCTCATTGATTCCTGGCAGTGATCCGGCTGTCATACAGACCTGTCATACAGGTCTTTCCGGATTAGGACGTTCTACAGAAAAAAGCTGATTGCCAGTCAGCAGTAGAAAAGAAGTATGACGTTCTATATAAAGCTTATGATTTACTATAGTGAAAGCTTACTTTGTTTTAAAAAAATAAAAGAATTAAAGAGGTATAACCGCCTTTTCAGGCGTTGACGCGTAAGAAAAAAGAAATCTGTATGACAGACCTGTATGACAGATTTTACAAAAAGAGGTTTATAAATGGTTGTGAAGCAAAGAGTCATCATTTCAGTGGTCCTGACAGACAAGAATTTACTCAGATTACAGAACATGAGCTTCTTGAATAAGAGAGGCAGAAGCACAGGAAAAAAGAACCTTAATGAATTTGTCAATAGATGTGTAGACGCTACAATAGGCATAGAAGACAGCTCTGAGAACCATAAGCTTGAAGAAACCCTCATACTGTCGAATATACAGCAGCTCTACAAAGAATCTGATAAAGTGAAGAACAGGATCCGCCAGGAGGCGCGAAAGCTTGAAGAACATAGGAAAAAAAACCAAAAAGTACCTATACCGCCTGTCACTACGCATACTGCGGATATTAAGCTTGCTGAGATTACAGCAGAGATACCATAGTAATACCAATTTGTTACGGCATTGTAGGCCTTGTAAAGCGGGCTTATAAGTGTGTTAACAAAAAACCGAAAGGTTAATAAAGCTTATTAGGTTATTGCGCGCAATACTATTATGTAATGTGTGAAAAGAGGTTAAGCCCCATGACGCGGCCAGAAAACGAAAAGGAATCAATCGCTCTGATTGACAAGCTGAAGCCCATGCTCACCGGAAAGAACTCCCCTCAGCTTGCAGCTACGTTGTATTGTATAAGTCTCTTCTGCAGCATGGCCTCAGGATTTATGTTCTGTATTATCACACGCCTGGACCTAGAGCAGCCACATATCATATATAGATTCAGCATACTCACTCTCATACTCATTGTTCTAGCTATCATCAATGTCCTATCAGTAGTCTCATTCCTCAAGCTCTTCAAGAAGCTCATACAATCGCCAGACTCTAAGAAGGATCCATGGAGTACAGACAGGCCAGCACAACCAACAGAGACAGCGCACCCTCCTCAAGGCTCACAGCCTAAGGAAACAGCGTCTAAGCCGCATGAATCAACGCCCCGCGTTGACTGAAATGTAAGGCGTGACTCTAGTGCTGGCATTGCGTCAAGCTCTGTACTCCTCCTTCTAGGGGGCGTGTACTATGTCAGAGAACCCTATAGCGGAATTGAATCAGAGTAAGCCCAAATGGGATAGCGGTCTAGGTTACCTATTCCTGCTAGATGACCTCATAAAGCTGGCCTGCGGGTATCTTATAATAGAAGACTATACGTCCTACTATCAGTGCTTGGAGTCCTGGTATATAAGCACAGCCTACTGGTTTGAGACAAGCAAAGCTGCTACTGCTTTGAAGGTCACAGTCAAGAAGGATGGCAAAGAGACTGAGATTAGTGCTGTAGACCATCTCAAAGCGTTACGCGCAGCAGCAGGACCGACGCAGCCTGGCGTTCTAAAAAACTATCATGAGCAGCTTGACAAGCTCTCTAACGCTGTAGGCCTTAGGCTGGGTAGTACGAAGGAGCTGCCAGGTGTCTTAAAAGTATAAAACATATTACTACTGCTGAGTAGTAACAGAGAAAAATAAAGGGGTCAACCCCCTACACACCCTCACAATGGATATTTCAATCACAGCGCCCCGCCCGCGCTTTGATGTCAGGCCAGCTCAGACATTCACACAATGGAAAAGAATCATAGAAGACCAATCAGAAGACTACATATACTTCAGGCTGGGAAAGCTGCCTACTCAAGAGCGCAAGCTGAAGAAATGCTACGTCATTTATAAAGGCCGGATTGTGGGGTACTTCAGAATCAAGGGCTTTATGACAGTGATCCAGGGGAGTGATGACCTGCTCTCAGGTTACTACATGATGCTCACAGTGGCCTCCTGGCGCGACATAAAGCACATCAAGGCAAGAGGGCATAGAAACTTCAGATACGTCGAGGACACGGACTCTATAATGGAGCAGGCAAAGGATGTCGTAATAGCAATGTATGAGGAGCTGGAAAAAAGATGTCAAGCAAAATAGCGTCATTAGAGCAGATAATCCCGCCACACGTACAGACACAGAAGGCTATAGTTATTCAAGGCCTAAACAACCACATAGACCGAATGACTGATTTAATTAAGGATATTGAGAAAGCACAAACGCTAGAAGAGCTGCTCTCATCAATGCACACAGCCGCGCAAAACGTGATATAAAATGGTGACTGTGACGCTCCATACAGGCATGGAATGGACCATGCACCCGAAATTCAAGCAGAACCTAGACATACTCCTCAATGATGTCAAAAAGTCAAAGATGGACCTTGTTATAGTTCTAGACGGTCCTGAAGGGCTAGGTAAGAGCTTTATGGGGCGTGGCCTGGGCAGGTACTGCGCGACATTCTTAGGCAGCACATTCACCGTAGACGATATTAGCTGGGACGTTAACACATACATAAGCGGCAGCCTGCAGGCCGGCAGAGCTGCAGATACCGGAAAACACAAAATCAACCTACTAGACGAAGGCAGACACGCAATACACAGGGCTAGAGGCGGCAGCAGGGGCAATGTCAGGTTCACAAACTACTTGAGCGAATGCAGGGATCTAGGCCAGGTTCACATAATCCTTGCGCCAGCATTCCATGACCTAGACAAATATCTCATTCTCTGGCGCATGGCTTTACTCATGCACTGCATAAAGAACTACGTGACTGATGAAGACAGCGAAACCGGTGTAAGACTATACAGAGGGGAATACAAGGTTTTCATAAATTCCGCCGGAGGCAGAAAGGCTCTAAGCTACGTCTTTGAGAACAGAGGGTACTTATACCCCAATCAATACGAGGTGCATTCCCGCTGGCCATCAAAAGAAGTGTTCACAGAGGATGAAGTAGCAGAATACGAGAAGCGTAAGTTCGGCGCGACAATGAAGAAGTATCACATCGAAGACAAGCAAAAAGAAGAAGAAGAGGAGCTTGAGAAAATCCAGCAGGAATATTACAAAGTAGCCGCTTTTTGTAGAAAATGGGACTTAAAATCTGCCACAGTCATAAAGGCAATCAAAGAAAACCGGATAAACGGAAAAAGATGCTTGAAAATGTACTTCGTTCACAAAGACCACTACGAGAACCCCCCAGACGTAGACAGCCTAGAAGCCACAGAATCAAGAATAAGCAGCGCCAAAATAGCAAGAGAAGCACTAAAAGAGAAACATGACAAGGAAAAAGCCTCGCCTCAATCGTAGGGGCAGAATGCAGATGTATAGAACCCGCGCAAGCCAATTAGAAGTAGAAAAAGCCGCCCTAGAACGAAAACTCAGCCAAACACTCACAGAACTCAAAGCCTTACAGGAGGGGATCCCATGAAATACATAAGAAAAGGAGCTTTAAAGCTATTTGACATAATGACCACAGCCTGCGCGCTAGTTATAGCACTAATATCAATGCTTATAGTGCTGCTAGGCGGCCAATCAGTAGACGGCGTGTACTTTATCATGATGGCGCTGTTCATCATCGTGGCAAAGGTTGACGTCAAGAAATTCGCAAAATACAGCGAAAGGGAGGCCTGAGAAGCATGACAATAGACATCAACATACAGAACGTAGCAATCGCAGTCTTTGTAATCATGTTTATAGCCATAGTGATATACACCAGGCGCAAAGACAAGAAGAAAAAATGATAAGTTTATTTATACAGCAAGCTCTGGAGGACTCATATATGGACTTAATGCCTGAACCGCCTGTAGAGTTACCCATGCTGTGGTATTCCATAGTGCATGAATTCCTAGTCGATATTGTTTGTGAAATTCCCAAAGACATAAGAGACGCAGAATTCGAGAAAAGACACGGCTCTATGAACATAGCAGCTTAGAATGAGATGTGAAAAGTGCGGAGAACCCCAACAATGACAATAACACCGTATGACCTGTATAAAGCGTATATCCTGGCAGTTCTGATAAACGCCATAATCCTCTCATTCATACTGCAGCGGCTCAATAGAAAGAAAATCCCCCTAAACGAAAAGACCGGCCATTGGTCAGCAATGGCTCTAATCCTCATACTAAGCCCTGTAGCCCTAATCATGTGGGGGGTGGTGTTCTCAGTAGACATAATCAAAAAGATAGAACGCCGCGCGGAATCATGAAACATGACAAAAGATATACAGTTGGCAGCTTCTTCAGCGGAATCGGAGGCTTTGAAATTGGACTCGAAAAAACAGGCCACTTTAGAACCCTATGGTTTTGCGAAAAGCAAGCCTACGCCTGCTCAGTCCTCCGAAAACACTGGCCAGGAGTCCCAATCATTCCAGACATCACTACAGCAAACTGGAAAAGCATTAGACGGCCTGACATCTACGCCGGCGGATTTCCCTGCCAGGACATTAGCAACGCAGGCAAAAGAGCCGGAATCACAGGAAAGCGCTCAGGCCTCTGGAAAGACTATCTTCAAGCCATTAGCATACACAGACCTAAACTCGTCATTGCTGAAAACGTGGCAGCGCTCCTTAATAGGGGACTCGACACCGTTCTCTGTGACCTTGCCTCGATCCGGTATAATGCTGAATGGCATTGTATTCCCGCTTCAGCAGTTGGCGCGCCCCACAGAAGGGACAGAATCTTTATCCTGGCCTACCCCTACAGCCGTGACAAGAGAAAGAACCGCAGAACAGCTCTCAAAGCGGCAGAAACACTACGGAGGCAGCAAAAGAGCAATGTACTTACAGGACGCAGTGATCCTGGACCAGATGAGGCAGTGGCCTACGCCCACAGTCAGAGACTCCAGGACCTTCAAAGGAGCGAGGAGGCTGCCAGGCTCTCAAGGTTCAGAACCGCTTGTAAGGCAGGTTGGTGGAACTCTGAACCCGGAATGGGTAGAGTGGCTGATGGGATTCCCAATAGGCTGGACCGAATTAAATGTCTGGGAAACGCCATCGTTCCCCAGGTGGCTGAATTCATTGGTCAGATGGCTATACAAAGGCTGAAGGTGCTATAAATGGGATTTGTAGGCTTGAGAACAACAAACAAGCAGGATAAAGATATTGATGAGCTTGAGACAGAGCTGCGTAGAATAAAGCCTCATGTAACTAGCAAGAGCGCAGCCATAAAAGAAGCCATCAAATTAGCCTTATGGTATATCAAAAGCAGCCCGCTTTATAAGCCTGAGTGTTTAACAGAGGCCTTCAAGCCGGCAAATGAGGTCAAGCAGACCCGTGATATTGTGCTAATCCCGTCTTCTGAAATTGACATCTATGGATCCCGTAAGAAGAAACCCTGACTCTTTTATAAAGGTGTTTAACACTGTTTTCTGAACGGAGGCCAATTAGGGCTTTTAGCGTTTAACAATGCCTCTCTATGGATTCTTAAAATTCATCATGGTGGATTATCGAATATTTAGACTATTTTCTGCTAAAAATAGAAACATTTATATACTTACGCTATACACTAGGCTATACGAGGTAATACAATGAAAGGAAAGACGATATTTATGCTTACGGTTGTGGCTTTTTGGGCTATAGCCATGTTGAAAAGCGCTTTGTAAAGCGCGGAGGATTAAAATGGAAACGGTTAATAAAGGAATTGATTTAAGCGCCATACAGCGCAGAAAAGGGAGTGGACGGGTTAAGACAGTACCCATAAGCATTAGAGTTGCTGAGGATGTCTCTAAATGGATTAAGGAGAAGAATATAAGCCCTACAGGCTTGTTTCATGAAGCCTTAAAGCAGATAGACTGTCCTCACCTTGACGGATCTCATCCTGCAGATGAGCTGCCGCAAGAAGAGGAGCAGCCCAGCCAGGACAATGAGTCACAAGAAGCAGACCCCCCAGGTGCTGTATAATGGACGCTCAGTTCACTATCAAGGCTAAAGGCCTGCATGACGATGATTTGACCAGGCTCAGAAGAGAGCTAGAAGATTTATGTGACACCTGGCAGGGTGTAGAGCTTCAGGAGTGATGTAAATGGTCACCTGGCGGGTAGGGCGCGGAAAGACCGCGACGTTCCACAAAACAAAGAAATTAGCCGTAGATGAGGCTAAGAGGCGCAAGCTGAAGTCAGTTACGCGCTTGACGTTCATGGATCCTGTAGACTGAGGTGCTTCTTATGACTGAAATGGTGAAAAAGCTTATAAATGTTTTGACTGAATATCTAGAGGACTGCAAGGCAGACAAGCGGACAACCACGTTTAGGGGTCTTATTGACTATCTTGACCGTAGAGGCGTTCACATGACTTATTTTGATGCTCAGACCGTTGGATTGCTTGAATTCAACAATGCAGTATTCAATATTATTGAGAAGAAACCGTAAGAAGGTGAGGATATGGAGATTTCATATAAAGGGGTCAAAGAAGCAGATACGGATTCCAGAAGAGCTATCTGCCTGGAGACTATACGAGAGCATTACGGCTGTCTATCTAAGTTTTTAGAGGATATAGAACTCAAGATTAAAAAGAATGGGTAAGGAGGCTATACACATGGCAGATAATACGGAATGTGAAACGTGCAAGAAGAAGGTCTGTCCTGAGGAGTGCTTTAACCGGCATGAGGGCAGCGCTATTGCTTTGAAGAAGCTAGGGTGCAGTCTGGGGCAGGATTTGCATATTGTAGGACCATGAAGCGGCAGAAGCTGACGCTGCAGGAATGGGCATTTTTGACGGCAGGTATAGCATTTATTATATTCTGCGGTATTATGCACACAATAACAACAGGCAGGTGATTATATGACTACGTTTTATAATGTCATTGATGAGAAAGGGCGATATTGTGGCCTGAAGATAGATCCTAAAGGTAGGTCAGGCCAGACAGAAACTCACACATTCAGCTACATCTATGCAAGAGAGATAGAAAAAGAGCTGTGTGACGGCAATCCTATAGGCTTAGAAGCCGTAATTCATCACAATGGGTAAGAACATGGCTGAAGTAATACTCACAGTGACACCGAGACAATTTAAGGTGCTTAGAAAACTTATCCATAATACTTGTAGTATGGGGTGGGAGTGTGAAGATAGTCATGCTCTATGGCAGTTAAGAGAAGATAAACAATTCAAATGATTCATAATTCAAGATGGTAAAGAAGCTATTGAAGAACAGAGAGAAGCTGAGATGCCCTAAATGCAAGACTGAATTACATAGCGCAGGACAGTTACCTAGCGGGCAGACTGTTCTCTATTGCACACGCTGTGGATTCAGAGAAGCAAGAACTTTAGATTAAGATGATGTGTAACTTATGTGATGACAATGAAAATATTGAATCTATATGCAGGTATTGGCGGAAACAGGCGGTTATGGCCTGAGGGCGTAGAAGTCACCGCAGTAGAGAACAATGCTGAGATTGCAGCCATATATCAAGATTTTTTCCCTCAAGATACTGTGATTGTTGCAGATGCTCATCAATATCTTTTAGACCATCATGCGGAGTTCGATTTTATATGGTCGAGTCCTCCCTGCCCTACACACAGCCAGTTAAGGTTTAATCTTGGATTCAAGGCCAATAGGAAGTATGCGAAGGTCAAAGCTGTCTATCCTGATATGACGTTATACAAAGAGATTATACTGCTTACTCATTGGTTCGAGGGGCTTTGGGTTGTCGAGAATACAGTGCCTTACTATACGCCTCTTATTGAGCCTCAGAAGGTCGGAGGTCATGTATTCTGGGCTAATTTCGCCATTGACAAGCTTGATATTGGCAATAGAAATCACAGAGGCGGGACTGTAGAGTCTCTGCAGCTAAGAAAGGGCTTTGACCTGAGCAAGCATGATATAAAAGAGAAGAGAAAGATACTGCGTAATTGTGTAGAGCCTGAGCTTGGAGAGCATATATTCAATATGGCGTTTAGAAAGCCTCAGAAGACACTATCATAACAATTCAAAGAATTGTAACGATGGCACTATGCGAAAGATGTAAAGAAGATGTTGAAGACGACATTGAATGTTGCGATAATTGTAAATATGGGTGCAAGAGCACAAGATTAAACTGGTGTGAAGATTATAAGAAGATTCAGTAACATTGTCATGCTTCGTTCAGAACCCCTTGATATGGTGTTGGTGTCCTCAGGATCAGAGGATATTGACATCAAGGAAAGGACGCCCTACGGGGAAAGAGAGGCTTATAATCAACAATTCGAGGCTAGATATGATGAGGGGCTTTATATTGTGTGCATTGGTGGCTGTTGTGTTTTTGGTATTTTGGGTTGTTTCTCAGATGTCTGTGGTGTCTAGGGGTTTTTTCTTGTTGATTTCGGTGTTCGCGGTGGGCTTTAGTGTGTGGTATATTTGGCTGCGTGGCTGCCATAAGTATGACCGTGAGAATCCTTAGGTATGGCCGCTTAGTAGTTTCTGTTGATGTAGTTGAATATGACCATTACGGCGGTTAAGACGATTACAGGGAGTAGCTGTCCCCATGTGATGAGTTTGGGCATTTCTGTCACGCCGGTTTGTATGAGAAAGGTTAGGACGCCGATTATGCTGCCGATGAAGCCGGCGTATAGGGCTGCTTCGCTGTCTTTGACTTCGTCTCTGCGTCTGATTACGAGGAATAGGACCACTACGAAGATGTAGAGCGTGGTGACGAAGAAGAAGCCGCCCATGTTTAGGTTGAAGTTTGCTAGCCAGGAGGGCGGGTCTTCTACTATGCTGCCGTCCATGAGTGGCGTGAGGTTGTATTTTTGTTCTAGTATTGATCCGGTGAAGTTCGTCATTTCTTTCTCCCCATGTAGAATTTTATAAGGACTATGCCTATGATGATGAGGACGGTGAATATGGCCTCTATGTAGACTTTGAATATGCTGAGTAGCTTGAAATCGTTTACTACGTGTGTGGTCAGGCCTATTATGGTTGTAAAGCTTCTGTAGATGAATTTGAAGGGTGCGATTATCTTGTTGTAGATGTCGCTGAAGAAGTCGAAGACGCCTTTATCTATTGTCACCTGGTCTACGTCTTCGTAGGCATTCTGAACGGCTGTGCTGATGTTTTCCATTCTTTGATACTTTGATAGGTCATTCTCTTCGTACCCGCTGATGTCGTAGTTTTCACCGGTCATAGTGACCATGAATCCGATGACTCCTATGAAGAGAAAGGCTGTCAGGGTGCTTATTACCATCCCTTGAAGGGTTACTTCTGCTTTGCGTCCTCTCATTCGTCTAGTTTCCTCGTTCTTAAAAAGAATATTACACAGAGCGCTAGAAGGCTTGTTATGATGGTTGTGGGTATTCCTATGATTTTGAAGTATGTAAGGGGGATCATGGTTGCTACGGTCATTAGACTGCTAGGCAGTGGTCCTGAGGTGACTGTGAGAGCTGCTACGACAAGAAGTATTATAACTGCATATAAGAGGCCTGTGTATTTGTCAATTATGACGTCTATCTCAAAGCGCTTTTCTCCCTCCCAGACTATCTCTTCGCTGTTTGCGAAGGTTACAAAGGCTGTAATCTTGAATACTGTGTTGTTGATTTCTGGGATTGTGAAGTTTATAGTGCCGCTGCTGCCTAGAAGGGCTTGGTTTGATATTGTTAAGAAGTCTAGGCTTTCATTTATGTAGCTGGCTTCTATTAAGAGTCTGCCTCCTGTGATGCTGTTTCTGCCGTCTAAGAAGGTGTAGACTACTGTTCTGTTGTCGGGGGCTGTGAATGTGACGTTTGTGCTTATGTCTAGGCTGTCGCTTATGAAGTCTGTGGGCGTTGTCTCTAGGTTGACGATGATTTGGATTGTTTCTGTGATGCCTGGTATGAATGAGGTTTTGCCTGTAAAGAGGTTTCCGCTGGGCTGTATTGGCTTTGCTACGCCGTTTACTATGACTGCGAACCTGTAGAATATGGTGACATCACGCTGTACGAAGACGCTTGTTTTTCCGTTGAAGTCTGTTTGAGCCTCCTGAACCGTTATGAATTCGTTAGTTCTGTTGATTTGTTCTTTTTGCAGCCAGACTACTGCGCCTTCTACTGGGCTGTTGCTAGTGTCTAGGACTTCTATGACTTGTAATTCTGTTGTGGCGTTCTCTGTCATGTAGACTGTGATGTTTTGGGTGCTGTCATTGGTGACTGTTAGGAATATGCTTCTAGGGTTGAAATTAGCGCTTGTAAAGCGTAATTCGTAGGTGTTTGGCATTAAGAAGTCTACTATGATGAATCCTGCTGCTGTGGTGTTGATGAAGCTTGTCAGGTTTGATATGGTGCTGATGGTGACTGTCTGAAGCAATGGTAAGAAGTTGCTTTCGTTGAATATGTTGATTCTGACGCTGTTAAAAGCCCACATTGTTATGTTGACGTCCTGGCGGATTTGGTTGATTTCAATGCTGTAGTTTAGAAGGCTTGCTAGGTTGTCTGCTGAGATATTGATTAAGGTGGTGGTGTTCTGCAGCAATGGCAGGAATATAGTGCCGTTTGTTGTGGTGATGCTGTCTCCGTTTTGCGTGTCTATGGTATAATTGCTTATAGAGCTGTTGTCAACGCCATTTAAGACGCTTACGTTTGCCAGGCCGTCATACATTCCTGTAAGGTTTATAGTGCCATTGAAGAGGGCTGTGACTGTGATGTTTTTGGTCAGGTTGAAATATCCGGCCTTCTGAGCTATTACTGTGTGATTGCCTGCAGTGATGTTGAATTCAGTGCCGCTGAAGGATCCTACGAAGAACGTGACGTCTGATAGGTTATTGCTTGTTTGCAGCTCTCTAGCGTCTAGATGTACCTCTGCTTGATGTATTGTTGTGTTTAGCAATTCAGAGGTGTTATGGTCCAGGACCTCCCTGCTGAAGTAGTCTGTGCTGCTTATTGTGATGTTTTCTGCGCTCTGTGTTGTGAATACTGTGGCTACGCCTCCTGTGCTTTGAAATCCTGGTCCTCCTTCGATTGTTGCTGTGAAGTTAGATACGCTAGAGCCTGTGAAAGCGTCGAATACTGTGACGTTAAAGGAATTGAGGGTTATGTTGATGCTTTCTGTGATGTAAGCTGTAAGGTCGCCTCCTGTCAGCTCACAGTTTGCATTATCGCATAAACCCCATAGTTCTACTGTGAAGTCGCCTGTAGGGACTGAGAAGCCCTCCTGAACCACTAGAACACCGTCGCTTGTTGTGGCCACGCGGGGTATAGGCGTTCCGTTTTGCTGGCTTGCCCCCACTATGTTAATCTGAAAGTCTGCTGCTGTAGTACCGCTGGCTGTTCTGCTTGATATACCTGCTTTTGCCAATAGAGTAGCGGGGGTTATGCCTGTGTTTGTGATATTAATGCTTAGAAGCTTTGTGAGAGTGGCATTGTCTACGTCTGTGCCGTTTAGGCTGGTTGTATTGATTGCTGTGGTATTGACCAAAAGCTCTTTAATATGGCTCTGAAAGTCATAAGTGGCGTTAGAGCCTACGCCAAATAGAGATACGGTATATGTGGTGTTTACTGCTGAATTTCTGTGCAAGCATACGCCGCCTATGCTGCCTATGCCGCCTGCAGAGACATCTCTAGGGTAAAAGCTGCAGTTTGTAGAGTCTGAAACATTGGCGGGATCTTGAATTCTTAATTGAAGGTTAAGCTCTTCAGCTCCGCTGTGTTGATTTCTGTATTCACTGACCCAATCTACTACTAAAAAGCGAGATAGTGTTGTGTTTGTGGTGCTTGATGTGAAATTGAAGGCGTCTATCTCTGTGAAAGCTGCGCCGGCTGTAGTTGTAGCGTTTGTTGCGTTGTATTGATGAGCTATAAGCACACCGTCTTTATTGCTCATAAGGTTTCCTATGCCTTTTGCAAAGCCTATGATTACCTCTCCGCCTCCTGTGACTTTGCATTGTAATTCTTGGGTGTGTACTCCTGCAGTGACTGAGGTGTTAGATTCCATAAGCTGCATATTTCCTATAGCGCCGGCGGTATTGGTGCGTTCTACTTCTTGACTTATGATTGTGCCGTCTGTGACAATGCGGCACGTAAGATTATTGCTGATATTTGCTAGTAGAGGCACTGTATAGTATGAATACGCGTCTGTTGTGTTTGATGTGTTGAATGCGCCTGAGAATATTGTCTGATATGATGTGCTTGTAAGAAATGTAAGGCCTGTCTGGCTTGTGACGAAGGTTCTTTGTGTGACTCCTGTGGCGGGTGCTGGGGGTGCTGGGGGGCATGACGTGCCGTATAAGGTTCTATTCCATACTCTAACGTCATCTATGTAGAAAGAGCCTCCTGAACCTCCATGACTGTCACTGCCTAATCCTAAGGGATTGGGCAGCAGTCCTGTAAAGTCTCCTCCTACGTTTGTGGGGTCTATGTCTGAGACTTTAGTTCCGTTGACGGTTATATCGAATAGGCCTGTTTCTGGGTTTATCTCCCATATTACGTAATGCCACTGTGTTGTAGGCTCTGCGACGCCGTATGTGATCCAATTACCGTCTTTGTACCCGTTCCAGTTCCCGTCAACAGCAGCCCCGTCAGTTCCCCAAAAGTTGACTATGTAATTGACGTCTGATACTAAGTCTATCCGGTATAATCCTGCTGTATAAAGGTTTTGCACTGTGGCCTGTGTCTTTGCCATGAACTCTACAGTCATGTTTCCCATTGACAGGTTGAAATCATTTGTGTAAAAGCAGTTTGCGTCACTGCCTGCTCCTGAGAGTTGTGCGCTTTGACTGCCGTTTGCAGCTTCTGCAGTTGTTATACCACCTTCACAGCTGTTATTATTCCATTTGGCCATAGTTCCTTCAAAATCATCAAAGAAAAGGTAGTCTGCAGGATCTGTAGAACATACAGCGCTGGCTTTGAATGCGAAGAGGAGGGTTATGACTAGCAGGATCAAGAAGAGGATGGTGAGCTTTGCTAGGTCGCGCGTATTATTCGATTCCACTGGTGTCACCTCCTGAGCCGCTTGAGAAGTCCTCTTGTTTCCTGCCGTAGAATATTGCTGCTCCCATTATGCCGATGATGAAGGTTATTACTGGCAGGTTTCGCATGAAGTAGTCTGTGAATGGTAGGGACTGTGCAGCTGTGGCTATGAAGCCTTCTTGCATGATGTAAACCCACGCGTTAGAAAGCCACATGGCTATAAAGCATACGAATATCAGTAAGCCCATGAAGAGAAGTAAGAAGATAGGCCTCATGACCGGTAAAGTCATGCTGCTTATGATGTATGTCAGGAGAAGCACCACAAACATCATGACAAAGAGCTTGTCTCCCCAGTTCATGAACTGGGTGTTCTCTGCTATCTTGTCTTTCACGTCCTGGGGTATTGTCTCGTTGGACTGGCTGTTTATGACCTGTGTGAATTGGTCTGCCATTACAAGAGCTATAACGCTTAAAAAAGCTGATGTGAACATGACTGCCATTATGGCAATGATTCCGCTGGCCAGGCCTTTCTTGTTTTTAAACAGTTTCATATTCGCACCTTGTTGAATATCCTTCTCAAGGCCGCTGCTTGACTTTTAATACGATTTCGGCGCATGAACGCTTCTAGCCTTCTCTTGTCAGGCATTAAAATCCTTACGTGGGTCTGCGGCTGTGATTTTTTTCTTGTCATACTTTTGGAAAATCCTCGAACAAAAACTTCTCAAATCGGTTGAAACCTACTAATATTAGCAGCATAAGGCCTAAAGCGCCTATTGTGAATATGTAAAGCCATAAGAAGAACCTGAGGCTTCTTTTACAGGTCTGTTCTCCGAATACTGTGTATAGAACTTCTGTAGAGCTGTTTACTTTGATAGTGCCGGCGGAGTTTACTACCTGGATCCGTGAATCTCCTGCTAGGATTTCCTGAGGTATTACGGTACTTGTAAGGGTGCAATTCGGACACCTGACGCCTATGTAGTTCTTTTGCTTTGTGATGTTGATAGGTGTGCAATATCCTTCTAGGCCTTGTAATGCAAACTCTGTAGCCAGGACTGTCTCATCTTCGTTTATGATTTCTATGCGCGTGCCGGTTGTGACATTAGTAAAGAGGGAATAGCAGAATTGATAGCGTATAAAGGCTGTAGTGTTAACATTCACTTGTTGAAGAAGGTAGTCTTTGCTGTTTTTGAGTACGGCGGAGCTGTTACTGACTGCTGCCGAGGTTACAGGTCCGTGACGGTCATATCCGCAGCCTTTGTTTTGGTTTATGTAGACGCTGTGTACTACGAATATTATGAGGACTAAGACGGTTACGACAATAGCAATGAGAAGTATTATCCTACACCATCTTTTGAGTGTTTCTTCTGAGGCCGCCATTATTTTGTTAACAAAAAAGAGCAGGTTGTTTATATACGTTAATCTCTAGGACACGGTTCTCGTAATGTTTTTGTCACCTGTCAGCATTGCAGTTATTCTAGCCTGTTGCTCCGTTATAGTGTTCATAATCTGTAAATTAGCGCCTGCTGAAGCTTGTATTGCTTTAGTCTGCTCTGCAAGCTTGACAAGGTTCTTAGCTGCCCCCACGTAAGCAATAGTAGAGTAAATGATTCCTATAACAAGAATTATAATCAGAATAAACCCTGTTATTAACATGGCTGCCTGAGTCTTGCTCATAGGGTTGCTGTTCCTGTCTTCGTTCTCCTTTATCCTATGCAAGGCCAGACTCTTCTCGTCAGGAGATAAAGACAGCTCCAGATAGTCTTTCTCATCAAGCTTAGTGCCCTCGATGTATGAGTACCCGCCTGCCTTGTTCTGGATTACCTCTCTGTATGCTACATTGTTCTGGAAGGCTGTAGGCTCTTTAAGAGGCAATTGCGTGTCCATCCCTTGAAAAAAGAACTTCTTATTTTCTTTGTTATTGGGGTCTGTCTTCAGCACTGCGTAAATGACCTTTCTTCTCTTCAGATCCCTGCTGTAGAGCAAGAAGGGATATTGCTTTTTTCTTCTGAAGAAGTACATATAACCCAGAAACATAAGCAACAGTATGACTAGACCTCCTACAACACCAAATACTAAATACATCCATGTGGGTATCATTGTATAGCCTTACTTCTTTCCTGCCAGGTAGCCGCCTAACTTCTGAAATACATTAGGCTTGCTTTCTGGCCTTACTTCTCTATGCGTATTCTCCTTGTAACTTTCACCATAACCCTTTCTCTCCTCATTAAACAGCCCCCTCGACAAGAATAAAGCTACGATGTTATACGCATTGCTTATAAGAATATCACAGTCTTTAAGAGACATCTCCCAATCCGCCCGCTTCGCAATGAAATGACATATTATGTCATTGCCTATAAAGCGCATATTGTTTCTAAACTCAGACATATTGTCAATATTGCACTGAACAGTATGGCCGTTGATATACTTCTCTATATAGGCCAGTATCTCATCTACTCCGCGTTTACTGCACGTAGGAGCTATCTTCTTTCCTTTGAGGTCAGTCCTTATTTTTATGAACCTTTTGGTCACTAACTTTCCAGTGGTAGGGTCCTCCTCCTGTTTAGATGTCTCGTAGGCATTCAGGAGCTGCAGCCTGAATCTGTGTAGAAGGTCTTGAGGATCATTCCTTGCCTTGAAGGTGTCTCTGTCTAAAGATTGAGGTGTGAAGCTTGAGTAATTAGCACCATAATCGCCAGCGTCCCCGTAGCTATCGTCGTAAGATTCATTGTCAACAGGTTCGTCAGCTTTAGCAGGCATAGGACTCACTTCTTCTTTCTACACCCTGAAGAAGCCAGAATTAATAAGCTTATCGGTTAGAACTGTCTTTGATGTTCTTATTTGCCGAATCTTTTAGCTAATGCCCTTCTTATACTCAGATTCTTAACTGGTTTGAATCCGAGACTTGTAGCAAATTCGGCTATAGCAAGAGGAGCAGCGCCTTGAGTAAATCCTGTTATTCTATATGTCTTAGCTGTTTTGTTTGGTCTGATTATTGCCCTGAGCAAAACGGGTTTTCCTGTAAATCTTCTGAATTTTTTTCCAGCCATATTACCACCTTCGGTTCGTTTACTTCTTCTTTGCCTTCTTTCTTTTTAAGCTTTTCTGTTTTTTGCGCTTTGCTGGCCTGCGAGGCCTCCTGATAATGATAGGCCTTATTTCAAAGCCTGTGATTCTCTTAGGGATTTTAAACCCTGTAATGTTAAAGAGTATAGCCACAAGGCTAGGCCTGAACTTTGCCTTCTGTCTCTTGACCCACTCAATAAGCCTCTCCTCATCTTTACGCGTCTTAGGCCTTCTGAGTAGCTTTTTAGGAGGTTTCGGCAGCCTCAAACCCAAAAGACTGACCGGCAAGCCAGACCTAAATCTCGACACCGCAGACGGCGTAATAGAACTTCGCAGTCTAGAAGGCGTAATCTTGCTAGGCCTCAGCTTTGACACTCTTGAAGGGGGCTGCTTAGAAGGTGGTATTCTTGACACTGGAGGCTTAGAAGGTTTTGGCTTGCTGGGCGCTCCTGAAGGCGGTGTTCTGCTAGTACCTCCCCTGACCTGTGATACTCTCGAAGGAGGCAGCTTAGAAACAGGCTGTGCCTTACGAAGCCTAGAAGGCAGCCTAGAAGGCACTTTTTTCTTTCGGGGTAGCCTAGAGGGTCTGGGCTTAATAACTTTGCCTGCGCGCTGCCTAACAGCCTTAGGAGTGACTTTCTTCTTACGTCTAGACGGCAGTTTCTTCGGAGCTTTCTTCACAGCTCTGGGCAGCTTCGCCTCTTCTACAGCAGCAGCCACACGCTTGAGATTAATATTTTTCAGTTTAGAAGGGCTTAGACGCTTGACAAGAGGGAATTCTTTAGTCAAGCCTGGCACGTTGCGCTCAAGCAACGCAGCAAATCTCTTGCTGCTTAAAAGCCTGATAGCTGCGGTCAGGCGGTCAAGCCTTACTTTTCTTGCAGCCCTGCCTATAATAGTCTTAGGCTTGCTCCGTTTGAGGGCAGCTTTTTGTACCTTCAGGCCTATTAAGAATGCTTGCGGATCCTTCGCCCTGCGTGGATTCTTCTCTATGAGAACCTGGAGCGTTCCCAGACCTTTACGGGTTGTCTGTTCGCCGAATCCTGTTAGCTTGACACCCTTAACCTTTTGAATCTTTTGGGTAGGGACTGTCAGCTTTCCTACGCCTGGCTTCTTGACTACCTTAGGCAGTATGCTCTTCTTTGTTATTTTGAGCTTTCTGACGAAGCCTACGACAGGAATCTGACCTCTTTTTGTGATGAGTCCTTTCTGAGGTATAAGCCTGTTTAAAGGCTTTACGTCCATAATAGCAGTGTTTGTACTCTTTCTGATTATCTTCTGGCCTCTGATTAAGTAGCCGCTACGTGCAGCCTTAGGTAAATTGTTCATGAACTTATTGTTGAAGCCTCTGAGGCTTGCTGTTGCTAGGTCTACATCCTTAGGAATCGGCAGCCTGCGCCCGCCTATAGCTCTTGAGGCTACACTGCCAAATACTACGCTGTCAGTCTGCCTGACTGTCTGCGCTATAGCTCTAGCCTCTATTCTCGTAAGGCTCTTGACCTCTAAGAAATTGACTCCCTTGATGTTCTTTATAGCTCTGGGCTGTAGCTTCTCCTGTACCTTGCTGGCCTTCAGTATAGCTCTGACCGGCGCTTGTAGCTGCTTAGGCTGCGCTCTGATAAATAGCTCTTCTTGCACAAAACGGCCTACAGGGCTTTTCTTCACGCTTTTTCCCAGAAGATTCAATGTCCGTGAGTAGACTGCAAACTCTGCAGCAACGCCTACAGGATCTAGTACAAACTGTTCACCTAAGACTCTGATTGTCTGTCTGGGAGTCTTCACAGCTGCTATAAGATTCTTTAGTGTTTTGATTGGGTGTCTGACAGTCTCTACTACTCCTAAAGCACCTCTTGCAGCCCCTATAGCTCCTAGAACTACTATGCCATTGAATTCTCTCTTGATTACGCTCTTGCTTGTCTGAACTTCTGTCAAGGCTTTTCCTTTCTGCTTGCTCAACACCTGAGAAACGCGGGTCAGGCCTTTGCCTTTTGGGGCTAGTGTAACAGCACCTATAGAGCGCTCAGGCTGTGTTTTCTGGGCTTTAGGAGCTGTGAATTCAAAGGTAAAACCCTGTTCTTTGATTCTGATTTTCTGGCCTGGCCTGACCTTTCCTTTCTGAATTGCGACTTCGGCGGTCTTAGCAGCCCTTTTTCTAGCAGATGAACGCTTGTCTCGTTGCTTCTGCTGCTTGCGCTCTATGTCTGAGATGAATCCTTTAGCGCTCTTGAGTACCTGCTGCCTCCTAGCTAGGCTTCTTTGTAGCTGTGCGCGTGTGAGTTTAGGTCCTGGCTTTCCTTTTCTGCTTATTAAAGCTCCGCCGCCTCCTGTTCTGAATTGTGAAGAAGGAGCTTGAGGAGGCTTGCCGAAATTAGGGTCTGAGGGACTTCTGCCAGAGCTGTCACCTACTCCGCGCGCTCTGTTAGTT
>Ga0136651_10000616_pt1 | contig 19636 bp, 20 predicted proteins | sample Mar14236cmmetaG_FD_94867 | JGI IMG/M metagenome (GOLD analysis project Ga0136651, IMG submission 94867) | Marine hydrothermal vent microbial communities from Guaymas Basin, Gulf of California to study Microbial Dark Matter (Phase II) - Marker... ... | reverse complement strand
TCATCAAATAATTCCTCAATGATTGCCAATCTCATGTCTTTGATTTTCATGGATTTTTTCACATCTAAATCATGTTCATCAACAAGGTCCTTGAGTTCCGGTTTTGTCATCTTATTGATTTCATCTTCTGTGAGGTCATCGTCATCATCGTCATCATCGTCATCATCGTCATCATCGTCATCATCGTCATCATCGTCATCATCATCGTCATCATCGTCATCATCGTCATCATCGTCATCATCGTCATTATCGTCATCATCGTCATTATCGTCATCATCATCGTCATTATCGTCATCATCGTCATCATCGTCATCATCGTCATCATCGTCATCATCATCGTCATCATCGTCATCATCTTTGAGTTTTTCAATGACTTGGGATTCCAATTCTTCCTCAATATTGTCCACTTTTTCCAGAAGATTTGTATCTAATTCCTCAAACAATTCTGAAAACAATTCAGATGTATCCTGGTCTTCTTTAATGTTTTGAGAAATCTCACCGCCAACAATGATGTTATTCCCATAAGCTGCAACCACAACTGCGCGACTTAAACTAATTGAAATACGTTTATCCCTAATAAACATTTTTTCAATTTTCAATGTAGATGGTGCCGGTGCAGTGCTGCCTTTTTTCTTACTGGTTTTTTTACTAACTTTTGCCATTTTGTTCTCCTTAATATTTACGTTTTCTATTTGGTTCTAAATCCTTTAAAATGGATTCATATGTTGATTGGCATAATAGCCGTAATTCCTGTTGTTTTTCAATATTAGTGTCAAGATAGTTAAGCAGATTAGCGTTCCCTATCTTATCAGGGACAAATCCCTTAGTGTTTATGCTATTTTTTGGACCACTCCATGAACCCTCATCAATCATGAATGTTATACATGAATCCAAATCATCAATACCATAGTTTCTTAGAATTGGAAAATAAGCCTCCCCCCTATCTCCCGTTAATTTATTTTTTGTTATTTTTGCTCGAACATTTGTTAATAAAACACGTTTACCTTTTTTAATGGTCTTGGTGCAATCTAACCAAATTTCATGGCAAGAATAAAATTTAAGAGCTTTGCCACCTGATCTTACTTTGGGATTAAATTTGGCACCAAATCCTATATTATCCCGAGTTTGAGATATGATGATTAATAGTGATTTTGTATCCTTTAAATCTTGTATTCTGTTTTTACAAAAATCAGAAAATATTTTTGCTTTCCCATCACCATATGATCCTGTTATTTGATTACCTTTTTCCCGTTTTTTACGATTGTCAGTATCTTTTTCCAAAAATGCTTCGGAAGTCAAAGCATCAAATGAATCTAAGACATATACAAAAGGAACATTTTCATCTAATGATCGTGCGATAGCATCATTAAAATCTTCAATTGTTCGACTCCTATATTTTAATTCAAGTCGTTTTAAAAGAGCTTTGCCAAATAATTCACCAAGATCAAATTCATTTGATGCCTCCACATCATCATAAATGAGTCTGTAGTTATCAAATTTTTTATCAATTGAACATTCAGCAAGAGCAGATAATGATACAAGAGTTTTACCAGAACTACTATCTCCAATAAGGTTAACTAATTTACCAGCTTGGAATGCGCCTTCAATGGTACCGGAACATTCTAAATTCAAAGTTGTTGACCCTGTAGGGATAAGTAGAATATCCTTTTGTTTTGGGGGTTTTTTCTTAACCATTTTTTTCAACCCCCTTGTAACTTTTTTCAGTTTTAGACTCATAATTTTACATCCTTAGAACGGGATATCATCATCAGGAATTTCCATATCCCGTGTTCGTTTGCGTTTATGGGATTTCAGTTTTCTCCCAGTTTTTCTTGATTTAAGTTTTGATTTTTTCCGGTTGATCTTCTTTTTTCTTTTCACTTGGGTAGATTTTTCTGATTCCTCAGAAGCACCATTAAAGGCTCTATCAATTTCTTCATAGCTTGGATGCATATGAACAATTTGATCCAATGGAAAACTTAAATCCAAAAGCTTATCAGGTATTTGACGTTCCCGTTCAATTAATTTATGTCCAATATATCTGGTATCCCGTTTTATACCTTTATGGGTCCAGGCAATTGACATACCATCTTCATCGTAATCAGAGAATTCAATATAACCTCCACCTTTTGGTATTTTGGCAATTTCTTCAAGCTTTTCTTCCATCAAAAAATGTGAAGCATGGAAAATTTGCAGCCCTTTTTTTTCTTCGTCAATAGAATCATGAACCCAGACAAGATACACAGCTCTGCGTTTTGTTTTCAAGGCCGTCCATTCTTCTTTCTCAAGACGTCCACTTTCATTCATGTATTCACAAATAGGGCAAGGTTGTCCAAAATTCACATATGGGCAAATAAAAGGCTCTTTCATATTACCAATATTCATATGAACTTCTAAATCGAGGATGTAATCAAGTTCGCCTTCCTCTGTGACAGGTGAATCATCTTCCCCAAATGGCATATCAGGCCCAGCTTTAAACGGGATAATGTCAATGATGTGTTCCCCTTCCTTTGATACAAAGAATCCTATACCAGCCGGTATTTTATCCTTTTTAAAGAAAGTTGGATACCGTCCTGATTGTTTGGCTGGTGTGTTATGTCTTGTTTTTAATGATTTTTTCTTTTTTTTCATACGTTGTCTAAATCCCATGATACAAATTCCTTTTATCTAGTAAATGTTATTGGGCTTTTATAAGCCAGTTGACTTTTGACTTCCAATTTTATTTTTACGTTTACCCCCTTTCAGAACTTTCTTATTATGTGTATGGTGTTTGGTTAATTTTTTTTCTTTTATATCTCTAGCTTTATTTCGGGGTTCTGAATAAAACCCTGTTACTTTCAATGTGACAAGGTTTTCTAATGCTTTTTTGCGGTGTTCAAAGCTTGTGCGTACCCCAGCCATTAAATTAGCTTGTTTGTTTGCAATAAGAGTTTTTTTCATAACATCAACATATCTTTTTCGGCAAACAATAGTATTTTTTATTGCTGCTTCTGTTGGTTTAGAATCAAATCCAAATTTAGCATAGTTTTTTCGGATTTCTGCATCCAATTGTGCTGCTGTATATTCCAGTTTAACTTTTAACTCATCTCGTTCAAAAATAGCAACCGCATAAAGATCGTTGTATTCCATCATCATAGATGGTTGATTAATCCATTCTGATTCTAAATCATGTTCATTTATCCTTATATCTTTTACATAATCTTGATTTTTTCGTTTCATAATTAATCCTCTATCTCGGAACACGCTCGAAAAAAAGCTGCTCGTAATCCAGACATACCTGAATCATAAAAGTTTTTTTCAAAATGAGTCATCATAAATGATATTTCCATCCCATTATCCAAATCACTGCTCATTAAGATTTTAGATAACCAACTTAAAATAGGACGTCTTGAAGTTTCCGCTTCTGCGGTAAAATCTTTTAATAACCTTTGTATCTGGTACCATCGATTCTTTTTACTCATATTTGAATTACAAAGGACTCTACACAATGCTGCAACATCTGATTGAGTAGCTCCAGCAGATTTTAAAGTGTTTAAAGCTTTCTTAGTGTTGGTAAAATCAATCACCATATCTAAATATTTCAAAGCACTACCAGCCGAACCATTTGCTAATTCAACAATTTTCTCTAGCACTTTTGGGGAAAACTTTTTTACCTTTTCCTTTTTCAGTACTCGTTTTAATAATTTATGTTGATTGGACACAGTTAAATAAGACAATTGATATATATGGCAACGTCTTTTAATGGTATCTAATAAGTTTTCGGGATTAGTTGTGCATAGGATTATGTGAGCATGTGAAGGTGGTTCTTCTAAAACTTTTAACAATGCATTTTGTGATGGTTTTAACATTTGATGAACTTCATCCAAAAGAACAACTTTTTTCTCACCAACCATAGGAGTAAACCGCAAATCAGTTTTCATTTTACGGACACTTTCAATACTTCTATCATCGGCACTGTCTTTTTCATCAATATGTTTTGGGTCACATCCTAAAGCACGTGCGGTAACTCTACCAATGGAAGTTTTGCCTGTTCCAGCCCCACCAGTAAATAAGAATGCCGGTGGTGGACTATCTTTAGCAACTGCGTTTTGTACAGCTTCAATTATTTCGCTGTTACCTACAAAATCTTTAAATGTTTTTGGTCGGTGGACATGTTGCAAACTCATGCGGATTCCTTTGGATAATATCCATGGCAAGATGATTGTTCACTTAACAAATAGTCACACTGGGCTTTAAAAAAATCACAATATTTCCCATTTTGTAAATGATCACATATTTTATAAACTTTAATGATATGCCGTTGTTCTTTCCAATTTAATAGTATGTTTGCTATATACCTTGAACGTGGAATGCTCAATTTATCTGCGGCTCGTTGTAATTCATTTTTTAATGAATCTGGTATCACTATTGATATGGTTTTGCCCCTACTCATTTTTATCTCCTTTAAGTCTAAATAGCATGATAACATTACAAAATATGATTGTCAACAATTATTATCACTATATTATATTTATAACATATTTATAATATAAGTACAGTGTTATCCGTACATTTTATTAATAGTTTTTAAATCATATTCAGTCATATCAGCAAAATTGCCACCGTCTTTACCTGTTTTGGATAATTCATATTCCATTTCCATTGGTATCGGTAACCATTTAAAATCAGCCTGTAAATTTTTAACAATTTTCTCTAATCCATTAAGAGCGAATGATACATCTTTTATATGACTGCTTAATATTATAGAATCATGTATTTGACCAATTATTTTGACTTTTAGTTTATGTTTTTTTAGAAATTTAGTGTATTTGATAAGGGTGTGAACCAATAAATGGAATGAACAAGATTGTATTGGGAAATTACAGCATTGATTATCACTCATATATCCAACAAATCGAAACCCGAAATGATTCTCAATGAATCCATATTCTCTGTAAAATTCGACAATATCCTTTTTCCATTTAGAGTAAAGAGGGAATCTCTTTTCCCACATTCTTTTTTCTATGTTTTTACAATGCTCAAGAAAGCTTCCTGGTGTAACTTCTCCATTTATAAATTCACCAAGTTCATAGATACCTTTGTCATTAATCCAACTTTCAACAGTCTGACCAGTTGGTAATTTTAATCCAGCATCAATAACATTTTCCCATAACATTTTACCGCATGATACAAAATAATCACCATAGAACTGTGCAAATGTCCAATTATTTTTAGTGAAAAATCGGATCATTTTGGCTTTTAATTTTTCTGCTTTGGTTTTGTAATTTCGAGCAATCAACATTGATTCTGGCAACTTCCATAATTCTGTCGCCAAATCTTTATGCATATCCCCATGTTGCACATCATAAATAAAAGTTGGATCATTATGATAACTGGCGGAGGTTATTACTTCTGCCCCGCCAAAATCGGCTTCTACCAATACATTATTTAAATTTATCATGGTGTAATTCCTTTGCGAATTAAATTACCGATTTCCGGGTCTCGTTTGGGCATATTTTGCCAATTTGGACGGGATGAACTACCCCGATATGAAATGGGTATATGTAAATCAAAAAATGGATGTATTCTACCGTCAACAATCTCTCTAAAAAATTGTCCTAAATAAGTGCCTCTAGCCTTTTCATATTTTTTCATTTCCAATAACTTTTCAACGAAAGGTAGATTTAAAGATTCCATTGTACTCTTATCAGTTTTATATTGTCCTTTGGCTGTGAAAATTGGAGGTTTACCTAGCACATTATAAAACAATTTTCCTAAATCTTGATTCGATGTTATTTTAATAGGTCTATGATACATTTTTTGGAAACTTTGGGCTTCACGTCCTGATGTTAAATAGACACTGATTTTATCTATTTTCTTTTGTAGGAATTTTTCAGTTTTGTTATAATATTTTAAATTTGCTGAAATACCTGTATGTTGCATGTTTACCATTACATTCAACCCTTCAATGAAAAAATTATAGGCTCGAAGTAATTTTTTATTACCCACTATTCTTGGAATTGTTTTTTCATAAAGCATGAAGGCAAAAATACAATCTAATCCATTATAGGTTAATAAGTCTTTAAAAGGAGCTTTTTCAATGGTGTTAAACTCCCCATTCTTTGCTTGTAGAAACGGTTTTATATTTTTATCATAGGGGCGCACTCCAAAATTGATAAACGTTTGGAATTTAAGTGCTGTTGACTTTGATCTATTGTCGAGAATATGAACACCCATCATTGTATCAAAATGACATTTGGGTTTTACTTTTAATAATTCCATAGACCATGCTGCTTCATATTTCCAATTATGTGTAATTTTATCAATGTATTTATTCTTTAATATCTTTACCCATAATTTTTTAATAATTTCAAACTCTTTAAGGGTCCAAAAGTCTTTATAGTTGAAGGGGAAAGCAAATGCCTTGGTTTCTGATACAGCTATGCCAATTGTAACAATTTTATGCCCTTTACGATAGGGTTTAAGACCTGTTGTTTCATAATCATATGCAATCTTTGGCTTACGTTTTATAATGCGCTGTAATAGTGTTTTAACCTTTGTAAAATCAGTTAAAATAGTTACAAATGATTCATAATCTAAACGTGGTTTATATGGTTTTTCAAATAAGGTATTTCCAACTAATTGCATATCTCGTTTGTATTGACTTTTTGCATTTATATCCCGTTTATTACCAAGTATAAATCCAGGGTGGTGTATTGGCACAATGTTACATTTAAATTTTTCATCTGGAATACAATACATTCTCCATCTATTTACTGATCTATCTGAAAAATCTTTTCCAAGTAATGATGTTATTGCAATTGATCCACAAAGAAGTATTGTTTTGGGTTGTAATTCCATGATGAGTTTTTGTATTTTTGGATAACAACATTGTATTTGAGTGTGGGAAGGTATGACTTTTGTGGGTTTACAAGCAACTGCATTTACTTTCCAACAATCTCGTTGCAAAATAATATTACTGAGTTGTAATTTCTTTTTAAGGAAAAATGCAGTTTCACCAACAAAAGCATTGCCATAAGCATCTTCCTCTTCGGATGAGAATTCTCCAATAATTAATATTTTACGTTTCCCTTCTCCCGATATTCCTATTTTTGGATGGGAACTATTTTTATCCAATTTACATTTGTTACAATCAGGTTCTAATTGGTCAATATCCACTTCTATTTTTGTCTGTTGTAATTCTGATGCCGAAAAGAATGCACACATTATATTATACTCCTTACAAACGACCTTCTATTTTTATTTTGTTCACTATATGTCGCCCATTTACAATTTTCTATATCCTTTAGCATTGTTTATTCTTTCAATAGTGAGTCCTTTAGGTCTTGATCCCATATCATCAAGAAATTGTTTGAAACTATTACGCCAAGCTTTACACATTTTAATCCCTTTTGCACCATACTTGTGATATGATGCGCTGCTTTTATTATGGCATCTCGCTTTGGCTGTTTGATATACAGGATATAGAGGGTGTTTACTCAGTCCGTGGGTTGTTCTCATTTTTACTGTTACTTCTTTTGCAAGACAACCACAAGATTTTGTGAATCCACGTCGCATAGATGCTCCACTAATTTCTTTTTTATTTCCACACGAACACGCACATAAGTAACAAGGCTCTTTTCCTCTATTAGCAATTCGTTTTATAACTTTTAATCTTCCGTATATTTTACCTATCACATTTGTTTCGATCTTATACATGTGTATTTTCCTCCTTATTCACCTTCTTGTCCATAAAGAGCAGAAACGATTGCATAATCTTTTGTTTCCAGTCGTAATTTTTTACTATCCTTACTTAATATCATTATTGTTGAATATTTCATCATATTTTTTAAAAATTCAGGATTAATGCCAAATTCAATCATTGGACCAGTATATTTAATTTTGGATTTGTATTCAATCTTACCATAATCGGATTCAATAGCTATTATACATTTCCCACTTTCAATTTTAAGATTTATATATGGAGAAAACGAATCAACAAAAATTGTTGCCATATCAATACCATCTGTCAATGTTTTGGGCAGTTTAATTTTTTTCCCAGAAAACAGAAACATCTTTGTCAAATCTGGAAACGTCCCCGAAATTTTTCGGATTGAGAAAATACAATCGTATTTATTTCGGAAATGCAACCAGCTTTTATCAATAGCATACATAGTTGGTTCAATACTGACCATTTTTTCAATTTCCGAACATTTGATTAACATATTATCCATTTCTGAATCCATAACGGTTTTGACAATTCGTTGGTTATCAGTAGATGTGCATATTTTACCAACAATACTTGCTGTGGTATAAATGCTATCCACTTCGTCTTTGATATAAACCGATGCGGAGGTTTTAATGCAATCATTGAACATTTTAGGTAATTCTTTCCATTTAACCCCATGTATTGATTTTTCAATGGATTTTATATTGGTTACGAAATCTTCATCTTCAATAATATTTAAACTTGCCCGGATTTTATTTGTTTTGATTTGTAATTTGGCGCCCTTTAATTCCATTGATATTTTAGGTGTTTTGATCTTGGTCAATAGATTCAATAATTCATTACTTCTTACAAATCCTTTAAAATCAGTAGTGATAGGTTGTCTTACAGATATACTATTATTATAAGTTATTACATTTGTACCAGTAAAATAAAAATAACCCATAGATGTACTTGATCCTGCTACATTAATGCCTGGTTTTACGCTTAATAATGCGGTTAATAAATCCTTTGTGTTCATTTAAGTCCCTCCATTTGTGTTCCAGGTTTCTATATCTTTTTCAGTCAATTTAAAATGAATTCTTGTCCTTTTCAATTTTAAAAATTCTTCAAAAGTGTATTTGTTAAAATGTCCTCTTAACAACCAGAAAAAACGGAATGTGGTTGCTAATCGCAAAGTCCAATATTTGCCTACATATTTTTCTTTTTTACTCATTGCGTTTAATTCAGTATAAAATTGTGGGTATGGGGTGATTTTAAAATCGGCACATGTTCTGGCTCGATAATCTGCATCATGGGGTTTATCAGTAAAGTTGAATAAAATGTATGCCTCAATTTTGCTGGGTGGTACCCCTGCTTTTATCAAATGTTCAATTGCAACTTGAAAAACCCCATCTTCTTCAATACGATCAAAAGCTGTTCTTAATCCAGTTGGCACATATTGTACACGTGCTAATTGGTTTGCAATTTTTTTATCAATGTATTTACAATCGAGTCCATTTTGAAAAAATAATTTTTTATCATGTTTTACGGCAACATCAATTATGCTTTTTAAGTGTTCATAGGAAATTGAAGATATATTATTGTCAGTGATCAGAATATTTGGTTTATCTAATAAAAGGTGTTTTTCCCATTCAGGATTTACCCATATAGGTTTTTCAATTCTCCATACTGCGCAATAACTGCAATTATGTAGGAGCACATTATTTGCAAAAAACCAGTGTGTTTCAGGAACTTCCATATCGTATGTCATTTCTTTGACAGTAAGATATTCCACGAATACAACTTTGTGATTTTCCCCTGGGATTCTACTTTTTAATCCTGAATTTTTACCATCTTTATAGTTAGGATTATTTTTACCCAATTTAGATTCCCTTAACTTCCTTCTTGTTTCTATTGATCTTTTTATTCCTTTATTTGCTTCCCCCATTTTTTTGAAACTGTCTTTGGTGCAATATTTTTGGGGGTTGTCCGTTTTCATTCTTTCTGATATTTCAGGATGATCTTTAAAATGCTCTTTTATTGATTGGTATAATTTCAAATTTTCTGGTTCATTATTTGATTTTATTTCATCCCTATGATGTACTATTTCTGTTGAAAGCAATTTCCTTTGTAATTTATATTCCATTACAAGCCTATGCTCTCCTTTTGTTTTACCACGTCCCCAATGTATATTTATATATTCGTCTGTTTCATATTTTTTCATTGCCCTAACACTATCCTTTACACATAGATGCTGGGCTTCTTTTACCAGTTCCTTTGTAGGACCATATTGATTGCCATTTTTAAAGGTCAAAAATCTGTGATCTTTGGTACAATCTATAAATGTTTCATCATCAAAATGCACCCTTACAAGTTCTTTCATGCCCATTTCTCTAATATTTATTGCTTTTGAAATTAAAACCTTTTGTTTTTTCCTATCATAAGTGTATACCCCAATTTCCCTACCCACTAAATCTTTTATTGGTATATCACCTTCAATGGTATTTATAATAGTATCCCCAGCAATACATTTATTCACACAACCACGGGAAGTATTGATATAGGAAAAATCATTAAAAGGAGGTTCAACCATATCAATTAATGATCTATGTGGTACGCATAAATCCAACTCTTTGGAATATCCTGTAAAAACATAAACATTTTTGAAGGATTTAAATTTTTCTGGCATTAAACTTGCCATAACCCCACCAACTAAAATTGGGGTGTCAGTATTAAATAACCCACGATATTTTAAAATATTGAATACGTGTTTGGAATAATAGGTAAATAGGGTGGTTACACAGATTAAATCATATTTTTTTGCAAGTATCCCTCTTGCGTAATCAACTGTTTTGCCTTGTGCTTCAAGATATGTTTTTATTTTTGCGAGTGCTATTGGTGCGTGTTTTCTTTTGTAATTCGGTTCAACTAGTAAAACCGATTTGGCATTATCCAACATTTTTAGCATTGCTTTTTCTTTTATAATCATAATGTAATATAGCACCCCTTTCTTAAAAAGTCAACATCATTATAACATACTCCTAACATACTCCTAATATAACTATAATATTAAAATAAATTAGGTAATGTCCCACGAAGCCTTTGTTTTGCCAATCGTACATATTTTGGATTCAATTCAATTCCAAGATATTTTCTGTTATTCTTTTTGGCTACTGAGCCGGAAGTTCCTGAACCAAAAAACGGATCAAATACCACCCCACCTTTTGGACACCCTGCCAAAATACAGGGAGTAATTAATTTTGGTGGGAAGGTTGCAAAATGCGCCCCTTTATAATTTGTGATTGATACACTCCAAACAGTTCGTTTATTTCTATATTTTTCACCATCAATTTCTGGATTTTGTATCAATTCTCTTATTATCTTATGATCAAAATAATAATGGGGTTTTTTAGTTAACAAAAATATGTGTTCGTGGGATTTGGTACAGCGATCAGTGACGGATTCAGGCATACAAGCTGGTTTATTCCATATAATTTCTTGTCTTAAAATCCAACCATCAGCCTGTAAAGCCAAAGCCACTCTCCATGGTATACCCACCAAATTCTTTGCTGGTAATCCTTTTACAGTTGATCGATTAAAGATTAATGATCCTTTATTACCTGTTTGTGTTTTAGATTTTCCACCATCCCCTCTACCACCACCAATATATGTATCCCCTAAATTCAACCAAACTGTTCCTGTATCTTTTAAAATACGTTTTATCTGTCGAAATATTTTTACCATCGTTTCAACAAATTCTTCTGGAGTTTTTTCAGCCCCAATTTGAAGGTCTTTCTTAACTGCTCCACATTTTGGACATTTGTGGTTATAATACAGTTCTCTCCCCTTGTTCACTTTTTTCTGATTCTTTTGAATTGTGGTTTTGGAACTAAACGCTTGATTCTTGATATGTTTGCATTTTGGATCATTACCTCCAATCCATTCTCCAGTTTGATAGTCACGGAGGTTGAAATAAGGAGGAGAAGTGCAGACGCAATCCACTATATTTGAAGGGAATTTTGCTAAAACTTTTTTTACATCCCCTTGGTAAATTTTATTAAGTTTGATGGTTTTCTTCCGTTTTAACTTTTTGAGTTTTTTCATTTATTATTTTCCCCAACCACTATCGGACTATTACTTTTATATTTAATTCCTAATCGTTTCCAAATAAATCCACCTGCCGACTTCACCCTACCATTTACACAAGCAGTTAAATTTCCTTGGTTCACTTTGTTTTCCCTTGCTGCAAATCTAATTGAGTGATATTCTTCTATAAATTTTCCATTTTTTGTAAATTTACCAACTTTTTGATTTTGTTTATTATTAATCCCGCCAATACGATCTTTTTGATATTTATCAAAATTCTGTTTCCATGTTATAATTCGTAAATTTTTTAAACTATAAGGTTTATAATCATTCAGCCTATCACAGGAAGGTACTTCCCATTTATCATAATTAGATTTTACCCATTTCTTATACAAGTGATTAAAATGATCTTGTTTTAAGCACCATTCATGAAAATCACTCAAAGAGTATGCTGGTACGTCCCATTTATTTTTATTAGATCGTTTAATTTGATTTTCATACATTTGATTAATTAATCCTGTTTTAGTTCTTCTTCTTACTCTTGCTTCTTTCTTATGGCAAGATGCGCATTCTGGTCTTACTCCAAGAACACATTGTTTTGATTTAAAAAATTTAGATAATATTTTTACTTTTCCACATTTTGCACACTTTTTTACCTTTTGCATTATAATCTCCTTTTGATTCTGTATGATTAACATATATATCAACCGTACATAATTGTCAAGAGATTCTTTTTTATCGTTTAATCCTATGCAATGATTTACAATATGAATCTAAGTACACTTGTCCTGATTCCAAATTTTGGAGTACTGTGCATGTTCGTCCTTGTACATAGAATTTTGATCTTGCTTCGGTTATACCAAATTTTATGATACCACGTTCTTTTTCCTCTTTCTTTTGATTTAATCCACACATTAAATTTACATGTCTGTTTTTACCATAAAATCCACCTTGATGAGTTGAATCAAGAATATCTGCTTTATGCCCTGCTAAATTAGCTTGTGTTGCTGTGATTACTAGAGCATTTGTTGTACCAGCTAATTGAGCAAGTAATTGCCATCTTTCATCCTCAAGTTTAAAATCTAAATGATTTGAGGTAAATTTTAAAATATCAGCATAATCAATAATTATAATATCGGCTACAAAATTTTCTTTTCGGATAAGATTTGATAATTCTTTAACTAAATCATTATAAGTTAATGTGTATTTAGGATAAACCACAATACGGCTATATTTTTTCATAAGTCTGGATTTTGATTTTAATTTTTTACGAATCGTAAATATATCTTCCTGATCTCTAAAAATAACTTGATTATAAACTGTCATTTTATACCGTTCAGGATCATCCTTCATACATTTTTTACAACATATATGATCAGGATCACGTAACAAACCAGTTTCTGAATCAAATAAAATAACAGGGGATAATCGATCCTTACAATCACCTGTTTGATTATGCACACAATCAAAAGCAGGGTAAGTTTTTAGACCTTCTTCATCCACCATTGGTATAAATAATTTATTAATTCTCCGTATCACTTCTTCTTTATTCATTTCTAAAGAGAAAAATACAGTTTTTCGCCGTTGTAGGATTGCATGTTTTAAATTATCCAACAATACATTTGTTTTACCAACTTTTGCCGGAGCAAAATAACTAATTAATTCAGCTCGTTTATATTCTCCAAGATACTGACCAAGATCACCAGGGAGTTTAAAAAATTGTTTTGTGAGTTTTTTAGGACTATAAATTTCTTCATTTAATGCTTCATCACCTGGGATTATTGTGTAGAATTCACTGGAAATTTCATTTTGCATTGTTTCATATTGTAAAAGTTCCTGTTCAGCCTCTTCTACTTTACCCGCTTCTTGTAAAACTTTTACATTATTGGTTACGATTTCCAATTTTCGTTTCTTAATATACAGGAGAGTAGTGCTTGTTAAATAGTCAACATTTACTTCCCCTTCAACATATTGATCAGATAGATTTTGTAATAATTCTTTAATGAGTTCCGCATCTGCTGGTTTTAGTTTTTTACTTTTAGTTCTATAGATATCCTTTAGATGCTTAACAGGTGCGGTATTATAGTTTTCAAAGAATTCAATACACCAATTGGAAATTATTTTCAAATAAGAATTTTTAAAATAGTCCGGGTTTATGTATTTACTTATTTTTTCACAATAATCCGTACTTACAACTAGACCTATAATGATTTTCTTTTCCTCAGTTAGGGAATCAGTTTCGATTCCCATTTACGAATTTTTCCTTTAAATGTAATTTCATTTTTTGTGATTTTTGTAAATATTGATAAGAAGTTGAAAGATCATAACAATTTGGAAATTTATATTTTATTTCTGCATCCCATCGTGCTTCTACGGCTTCATCAAAGCATTTAAAATATCCTAAAAATATTTTATTTTTATTGACAGTTATTCTTGCTATCCATTTATGTCGATGTTTAAGGAAACTTATCCCCGTTATACCGGTTTTATTGTCGGAACGTAATTTTTGATTTTGACTGTTTTGTATTCGTGTAGCTTCTTTTAAATTATACCACCAGTTGTGATGTCGTATTCTATCTTTATGATCTATTTCTATTTTTGGAAAATTACCTTTCATCCAAAACCAAGCAAGACGGTGTGCCTTATAAAGCACATAATCTATACCAATATAAACGTATCCATCCGCAGGAGAAATATATCCTGCTATTGAACCTATACCCTTTGTACCTTGTCTGAAAACTTTCCAAATTAAGTTTCCGGTTTTTGTATTATAATCTAATAATTTTTTTAATCTATTGTAAGTAAGTTGATCTACTTTCTTTAAACCAGTTTCAATAATCATGTAAAATGCCTTTCAGATCGCAAAATTGTGCTGTTTTAGCGTGTTTCAGTAAATTCGAGTAGTAAACCATGTCTAATAGTATTGTCGTTTTCTTATGACGTTTCTATGAACTGCTATCTTTACAAAATCCTCCACAAATGTTTTCTTTTTAATATATGGCAGTATAAATCTGGAATCATTTAACTGTTCTTTAATATACGTTTTAGTAAAATAATCAACAATACCAATAGGGTATGAAATTGATGCACTGTCATCATAAAATTCATATTGGTTATCAATCGAGTGTATTTGTAATCCTATTCTATTTAAAAATACATTATCAATATCCCGACAATCAATTTTTGATCGTTTAAAACTTTTATATAATTTTGTCCCGTATTCATCTAAAACAAAATCATTCGTTTTATTTAATTTCTGATGCCAATATAAAAGTGGACTCCATGATTTTGTATTTCGGAATCCTTTTGAAAAAATAAATAACCCTATTGATTTAATTTTTGGCATCCCAAATTTATCTGCATTTTCCAATTGGTATTTAAAAATCTCTATTAATTCATCTATTGTCCAGTTGTAGTCGATAAAATGTTCGGCATCACGACAATCTTTATATGGTGGGGAGGATTTACTATAGAATAAATCATATATGTTATCCATTGTATCAAAGTATGGCTTTTTAGTTTCATCATGGTTGGTGGCACCGATTTTTTTTAATTGTATATAATAGGATTGTGTTGTGGTATTTATAACTGAGTTGGATTTTTGCGGAGGATTATCTGGTAGTTTATTCTTTTTTTTGGATTTTCTCCCAGTTCTTTTTATTGAACAAGAACCATCTTTGCTCCTAACAATCCCTCCCAATCCAACGGAAGGCAACGCCGTTTCGTTTGATTTAATTTTAATTAAATCTTTATAAGTAGTCTCTGTAGTAGTCTCTGTATTCCTAGGCAAGTTACCTTTGGGCACTTCCGGAAGTGCCCTTTGGTCACTTCCGGTACCATCGTAAGTTACCTTTAGTAACTTCGCGAAATGACCCATATTTAATTTGTACCATGTGACGTTATTTATATCCGTTCTATAGTATATTATTGCGGTTTTATAACCTATTAATTCCTGTTGTTCTTTCGTTGATAATTTGAGTTTTTGTTGTAAAGATTTAATATGGCTTAATTTTTTTTTGGTTGTTTTATATCCGATTTGTTTTAAAGCGTTTACGAACATTTTTTTAGAAAATCCCAATTCTTCTAGCCAACTATCCCCTTTTTTATATTTTTTATTTGTGCATGGTGCTTGAAATTTATAAAATTCGGTTAACCCCTTTTTCGCAGTTTTGTTCCACCAATATAACATTTGACTTAATAATATTGTTCCTGTTACGGTTTTACCGATTGGTAATAATGATGGACGATATGTTATTAATTGCGCATCTTCACTTAATAAATTTAGAATTGATGTCGTATTAATTATGGGGGGCATATTAATCGCTCCTATTTTAAAATTAAAACAAATTATAAGAGGATAACTACAGCCAACGAAAGCCCCTTATGAACCAAAAAGGAAGGTTGTTGGGTAGGGGTTCATAAACTTTTGCAAGTTTCCTACCCATTCAAAGGTGATCATGCCTATGAATAACCCAACTTTTAATAAATCAGATCACAATATTTATGTCAAGAAGTATTATTAATTATTTTTAAGTGTTTGTTATTACTCATATTAATAAACCTTGTAATTGGTCAATATCTTCTTTGGATAAAGAATCAGGGTCTTGACCATCAGGTAAATGTATTATTTCCACTTCACAAAAAACCGCTAATGTATCCCTTATTTTTCGAGCCGCCTGTCTCCCTGGTTTATCACCATCAAAAGCAATTATCACTTTTGGAAATTTCGATAGCAGTAGAATTTGTTCCGATGTTATATTTGCTCCAAACCCACATACACAACCATACCCAATTCTAAATTGATCAAATAATCCTTCAACCAGACATACTATATGACCATTTGTATTTTCAAGTCCAAATAATAATTTCTTAACCGGCACAATACTTTTGGCTTCGGATAAATGTTTATATCTGAGATTCGCATTTGTATTTATATCAATGGATGTATAGGTTACTAATTTTCGCCGTTGATAAATAGGGACGATAATTCTGTTTGCAAAATCCCCAGTTGGCCCACAATAATATAAATCGTACTTTTCATGTAATTTTTTCCAATTATATCCACGTTTTTTTAAATAACCCTTTTGCCAGACGGTTGGAGTTTTTGTTGCATTGGTGGGTAATTCTATTTTTGCGATAAATTCATCCTCTGTGTCATCTCCTTTGGTTCGTAATTCCAAAGGCACAAACTTTTTTAAAAATGCAATTGCTTTATTATAGGAATGTAATTCTTTGGCTACCAGATTTATTATAGTCCCACCTTTGCCACACCGAAAACAACTTAGTGTTGGGAATGATAAACCGACTCCAAGATGATAATTTAAATCATCTCCACAAAACGGGCAACAGACACCAATAAAACCTTTACCCACATTTTTACCTGATTCTCGATAATCAAGTCCTAATTCATCCAAGACTTCTCGGACATCGATATAATCCAAGTTTAAAAATCTTGTTGTTTTACTTGACTTGCGTTTTTTGTTGTGGTAATTTGTATGCATGGTTTCTTTTTATACTCCATGTAATATGCTGTTACTTGCCGTGAGATGATCCCTTGAAAGCTGGTCACTTTTAAGGGATTTTCTCGTTATTCTTGTAAGATACTGTCCATTATAAATTTTGCTATCTTTTTTAATTCCCGTTTAGTAAATGTTTTTATTTTGTGTCCATCCCCGTCTTCTGAAATATCTTCAATAATTAATTCTTCATTTTTCTTTCTTAGGATTAATTCATCTTCAATTACATCAATAGTTACCGGATGTATCATAGTGTTGTGGATTCTTTTACTGTATTTATATTTTTTGATACCCCGACTATAATGGATAGTATTCCACTTATTCCATCAATATCATAAAATTGTATTAATTTAACACTTATCCCTTTATAGGACTGAACACATCCTTTTTTTGTTTCGGATTCTAAGGGTAAACGTGTAAATTCACAACCATTAACGGGATATTGATTATTAATATGTGATACAAGTTGTAAACAAGCCGGTAATATTAATTCGTTTATAGGATTATGTACCGTGTCTTTGAGTTCTATGGTAATATCAAATATTTGTTCAGGATTTGATACGCTTGTTTTTAATACCAAAGGCACAACATCTAAATTTTTTTCAAAAATTAGCAGAGCTTCTCTTGCTAAAAATGGTAAATCTAAGTCCATAATTTTACCTCTCCTTTAAGATTTTATATGTGTTTTCAATAACCTCCATTGTATTTGAAATGCTGGCACACATAAGACAATTTTTAGCGTCTTGTATTTTTTGTTCCAGCCACCAAACATATTCCGTATTGTAGATTAATCTGGGGACTTTTACGCCATAATTTGCTTTTAGTCCAGTTTCTTTTTCATATCGTTCTGCTAAATTCATTATTTCATCCTTTCATTTAATACTTCAACCCAATGAAATATAGGACAGGTTGAATATTCACATTCCTCATAAGTAACTTGCATATCATTTAAATGTCCATTATAAGACACATCCTTTGAGCCTTTGCAATTCCCGTCTTCATCATACCATGGACAATCGGAAAAATTGTTGAAAAATAGGTTATACATATCATCTATCATTATTTTATTTCCTTTTCGCAATCAGGACATGTTCTTGGGTGTCCTGGTGGGTTATCAAAGAAGTCATTCAGTTTTGATTTATCATCCCAATATTCATCTACTTCTGGCATCCATTGCCCACAATATTGGCATGTTATCCCATCTAATGCATCTTGTGCAGCTTCACCCATTATTTATCCCATTCCTTTCTATAAACACGATCTCTGCTATATCCAGAGTATTTTAGAACATCAATCATATTATCCCTAAAATCATAAACCCTGGGTTGTTTGCCTTTTTTTGGTCTTAGTATCCTACCACAACATTGAATTAATTTTCCTTTGTACTTGATAGGTGTAGTTAAAAATAAAACCGTTAAATCTGGTAAATCAAATCCTTCACTGATTAAAGAGAGAGAAGCAAATAATATTTTACACTGTCCATTTTTTACTTTTTCCACTATTTGTTGTCGTTCTTTTTTCTTGGTTGAACCTGTCAAGACTAAACTTTCATCACCAAAGTCAGACCAGAGCGTTTGTTGCATGTTTTCAAGGTGTTTTTTACGATCTGATACAATGAGTATGCTTTCACCTTTTAGCCTAAAATCTGCGTGTATTGTGCTGCAAATTAACTTATTGCGTTTTTCATCCTCTGTAAGTTTTTTGATCATGATTGAATAATCATTTAAAAACATATAATTGAAGTTTGTATCAATTCTAAATACCTCAGGAATTAAAACTGCTTTGGTATCAAAAAGCATTTGTTTACTTATGGTATGTTTTTTGGGACCAATTGAGGCAAATATAGTGTGACCTAAACCATCTCTCCTAAAACTTGTGGCAGTTGCACCCTGATAATGTTTTGCAGGAAATTCTTGCAATGAATCCATATAGGAATTTGCAGCAATTTTATGGCAATTCCCCGTAATCGCAACTTTATTATTTCTACGTATGATAATATTACCCTTTGGAACTCTAACACAATATACTTTTCCTGCGTAGGGTATATTTGTTTGTTTTAATCGTTGTGTCGGCCTATATAATTTTTTGTATAACCAAAGTCTGTGAACATCCTTATAATTTTTTTTACGAGTATCAATTTGTATTCTGTAAGACGATTTCCATCCTCCAATTGCGCATAAGGCTTGTACGTAATCTGTATTGGTTTTATCAGTGGAACTATAATATAAAATACCCCTTTTGTTGTCAATGTGTCCATCCCATTGCATTAATTCATCAATAAATTCATCAACAAAATTTTCGGAAACTTGGTTTAGTTCAGTTATTTGGTTTAGTTCTTTTTTTATGT
>Ga0136651_10000612_pt1 | contig 19707 bp, 14 predicted proteins | sample Mar14236cmmetaG_FD_94867 | JGI IMG/M metagenome (GOLD analysis project Ga0136651, IMG submission 94867) | Marine hydrothermal vent microbial communities from Guaymas Basin, Gulf of California to study Microbial Dark Matter (Phase II) - Marker... ... | reverse complement strand
GCAAGGGGCATTCGCCCTGGATTGCCCCTACGAACCGCCCGTAGGGGCAATCCCTTGTGGTTGCCCCTCTTCTTGGTTGTTTCTTTTAATTAAAATACCTGAAAATTTATGGTTCAGTACTTAACTTGCTTATGAAAGGATAAATCTAAATACCGTTTTGCTCTAATCCTTTTTTGTAAACAATCCCTGTAGTGGGTAAGTTGATAGCAAATGTTTTAGTTCTACCAGTGGCTATTCACATTCAACCCTCTATCGGGATTGGCACGTTTGTTTGGTTACCTTATGTCGTCAATCCGCTGTACTAATTACAAAGCTCATTTATGGTTCAAATGTGATATGCCATCCCATTCAAAAGGGGGAGGATTACTTTGAAAATAAGTACATCGTTCAATATACATTTTTGAAACAAAATCATCAGAATAAATTTTTAGACATTCATTAAAACATTCAATTGCCACTTCCCAATTTCTAAGATGGTATTGCATAATGCCTTGATGATATTTTTCTAGCATTTGCTGTTTTAATTCACGAATAGGCTTTGGATTACTATTGAATACTTCAAAAATGGTTTCAGGCTTGCTTTTTCCTTTTACAGTAACAATATCTAGTTTTCTACATAAAAAATGGGCGTCATCATTAAGTAAATGATATGTTTGTGAAGAAATGATAATCTGGACATGATATAGTTTTGTTAATCCTTCCAACCTAGAAGCCAAATTAACCGCATCACCTAAAACCGTTGAACTCATTCGCTCATGGGAGCCAACCGTTCCAATAATCACTTGCCCGGTATGAATACCAATTCCAATTTTAATTGGAATCTCCCCTAATTTAGGACATTGTTGTTTATATTCAACAAGGATTTCTTGCATTTTTATGGCAGCCAGTACCGCATCCCTTGCATGTTCAAGTCCAGAAAAACCCCTATCAAAAAGAGCCATGATAGCATCACCAATAAATTTATCAATAAAACCATAATTTTCCTGTATTGGTTGATCCATTCGACTAAAATAACAATTCATAAAATTCAGTAATTCTTGTGGAGAAATACCTTCAGATAAGCGAGTAAATGAACGAATATCTGAGAACAGAATGGTAATTAATTCATTTTTGGCTTCTCCTAACTGAATTTTTTCAATACCTTTTTTAGCAATACGATTAAGAAATTGCTTGGGAACAAAACGTTCAAAACTAATATTGAGTTCCGTTAAATGATGATAGGCATCGGAGAGTTTTACTCTTGTTATCTCATAACCGCGTGCAATATCACCAAGTTCATCTGTGCGTTTCACATCTTTTTTATCCAGAGAAATCGCAAAATTTTCATTGCCTAAAGCTAAAATAGCCCGAGACAGCCTTGTTAAAATTCGGGTATTTATAATGACTAATAACGCAAAAATTGAAGCCACTAAAATTAACGATAATAAAGCAAATAAAAATACTTTATGTATGTAAGGCATTAAAATATTTTTTAACCGTTGTTCCTTAAGTACGCGAATAATGACGATAGAATCAGTATTAGCAACTTTACTCATCGCAAAAGTTATATCACCTTGTTCACTATTTTTATAGGTTTGTATGCTGGTTTTAGCTTTTCCTTGAATAAATTCATCAAAAAGAATGTTTGGCATAAAATCTTGGATATTGGCATTGATATTCTTAGTTTGTTCATCCATTTGGATTTTGCCCTTTTCAGTAACTACCCAAATCTTTCCATATTTTCCAAATTCATGGGCTGTAATGTTTTTAAGCGTTTCTCCAAATGGTAAACCAACACCAGCAATACCAATAGGGTTATCAATTGTACCCATTAAAACGTTAATCCATATATAGATTTCATCTAATTCTTTATTAGAATCCACATTGATTTCTAATAAATCTCCTTTTTTCAAAAAATCAAAAAACCAGCTATCATCAGGATCATCTTCTGACAAAATATCAGTCGGCCGATTATTAGTTGTCCAAAAATGCCGTGTTTTTCGATTAGCTGCAAATACAGCTGGATAATTCATTTCTTCCTGACGAAACCGCATATTTTGTTTAGCTAAATTGCCTAATTGCTCATCTTGTTCATTACCCTGAAACCAGGCTTTTAATGTTGCATCTTTTGCAAGAGTAATAGAAACATTAAGCGCATTAGAAACAATATTTTCAATTTTGGTTGCTTTTAATTCAACTATTTTAAAAATCTCTCCTTCTACTCTTTCAGCAATAATATTTCTGGAAGTTATATACCCAAGTGTTCCCATCAGTAATACTGAAAGTAAAACCGCTATTCCCATAACAATGACTAATTTATAACCGATTTTATTCATAATCTGTTTTTTTAATATTTCTTTGTATTTCTTTGTTTTCTTAGCGAAAGTGCCAATGTCACTTTCGTTTTCGAGGATCAAGTTTTTGCGCGCAAAAACTTAAACCTCGAAAGGGCTTGAGCAAGGGATTGCCCCTACGAACCGCCCGTAGGGGCAATCCCTTGTGGTTGCCCCTCTTGCTCATGCCCCTCTTCTTGGTTGTTTCTTTTAATTAAAATACCTGAAAATTTATGGTTCAGTACTTAAATTAAATTTTATGTTCTTAAAAAAAAATTTCAGGCAATTATAAATTAAATCTTGAGTCCAAACTTGAGTTTGGCTTTTCCCAAGATAAATTTTGGACTCCATATAATAAATTGAGTTCGATATGACGATATTTTGCGGGATTTGAGCCAAACTAAAATTGCACCACCGAATCTAAATCCCCCGCCCCAATCGCATTCATATAACCCAAAATCAACTCAGAAGTTAAATAACGTCCAAAGACTTTTTCATCATTGGCACGAATAATCGGGAATTGCTCAAGAATATAACGCGCCTCATTTTTGTCAAGTTGGTAGAGATGAAAAAACAGAGCATCCAAACGCGCCATGCGGTGGCGGCGATCTTCTTCATCCCAAACGAAGGGTTCACCCTCATAGCCCATGTCAATCGCAAAGGGGCGCATATCAACAGCCGTGTAGGTGAGATGCAAGATTTGTTCGCAAATGAAATCCGCGATTTTTTGTCCGCCTATTTTTTGTTCAAACATCTCTTGGGGTATAAAAGGCAATTGTTCCAAAATATAAAGATTGAGGTTTTGCCCCTGAACCTTCTGACGCAGGATGTAATCTAAAACCATGGCGTTCAGATTCGCCAACAATAATGGTGCCGCTTTTTGATACAAGCTATTATGCTTTTTCTCAAATAAAAATAGTGGTAAAGAATTGCCAAAACCATAAAAAGGTGCCAAAGAGGCAATCATGGTTCGGATATTGGTTGGGGCAGTAATGTGTTTAAAACAAAGTGCCCACTCCAGCCCATTAGGTTTATCAATTTTGCCCGCATTCACCCAAAACTGAGGCGTTGGCAGCCACGATGGATTCTGATGCTGCGCCAAACTCGCCGGTTTTGGCTGTGCTGGGCGATGGATATTTTTGGGATTAACCACAATACTAGCGGCACGGTGATCATAAGCTTGCACCATCTTACCTTCATACAGTGGCACACATTCTTCTTTACCGCGCCGCCAAACATTCATGCCAACCGAATAAAAACCCTCTTCATCCAATTCATCCGCCCGTTTGAATAAATGAGAATCATTAGTCATATGAAACATTGTTGCATAACGCACAGGCCAAATTGTTTGAGGTGGCTTGCTACGCCTATCCACTAAGATCGGAAATTGCTTGTAAATACGAGTCGTTATCTCGGCATCTCGCTTAGAGCGAAAAATAGGCAGAGTCCCAGTATTAGGATTAACGGCGGCTAAATCCGTTGCATTTAGCGTGAAAAGCCGTTCTGGATCATTGCGTTCATTAACGGCATGTAGGAAAAACGCACATTTTGTCTCTGTGAATTGTCGTTTTTGCCCACCGAAAATAAAAGTGCAAAACTTAAAACTGGCATGTACATCTGGAAAAAACACTTTCTTGTTCTCAAAATCAAACAGCGTCTTCAAACGCCCAGTGGCAGCCACTGACTTAAAAAAGGCACTAGTTCCTTTGTCTGAAGCAATTCCGGAAGGTGTCACTAATCCGATTACACAATGCGCTGCCGCCAAACGTTGCGCTCGTTCCACAAATAACGCATAAAGATTGACATCACCACCTGATAATAATGGATATTCTCCACAAGTACGGGCGATTTTAGCGGCGGTTTCAGCACTCGTTTTAGCTTCTGTATAGGCATTCCAAAGCGCATCGTCGTTTTGTTGTAATTGGCTGATGAGTTTTTTGCGATCATCAGCGCGGGATGCTGCGGCAATTTCGACTTTATGCAGCGCAAACCATTCAATTTCTTGAAGTTTTACCCGTTCCCAAGGCGGATTACTGATCACGATATCAAATCCACCTAGCGATTGTGAACGTTCTAAATGTTGAAAGACGGTGGGAAAAGCGACTTCCCAATGGAAAAACCTTTCACGTTTCGCGATAGCGCGGGTTTGTGCCAATAAATCGTTAATCAAAGCAACCTCTTTATTATCTTTAGGTTTATTTTCTTTGACTTGCCCTTTTGAAACTACCATCATCACATCACCAAAATGCCCACTCAACAGCGGTGCTAATCCCGGATGGGGAAAATGTTTACCTTTCTGATTAAATTTCTGTGGTGACAGCCAACGTAAAGCTTGCCAAAAATCGAGTAATTTTTCTAGGGGGTTAAGGGTTTTAGCAACCGATTCAAATAGAGACTTCGATTGTGTGACTTCAGCAATATCAGCATCGCTTAATTCAGAAATGTCATTCATCATAGCAGTCGCTGCGGACATTCCAGCTAAGGCATTTTGCATAAACAGGGCACCCATTTGATGTAAATCTTTGCTGACAAGCCCTACCCATTCTCCAAATAATGAGTCTCCGCAACGCAAATGATGATCCAGAAAAGACAGTGGCGCACCGACGGTAAACGTATGTAACCATAACGCAACTTTAGCCAGTTCTACCGCCATTGGATTTTTATCAACCCCATAAATGACTCGTTTTAAAATCATGCGCCGCACAATGTGGCGATCATCGAGTTGATGGCGAGCAATCGTCCACTTTTGGGATTGCGCTGAACTTAAAATCTGTTGGCGAATATTTTCAATACGCCGGGTGAGTGGGGATTGATAAGTTGCCCAATTCACTAACGTTTCAGCATTGGCCATTTGTTCCAATATTTGATCGGCTAAATAATCTACCAAAGACACTAAAAAATGCCCACTACCCATTGCGGGATCACAAATTTTTAAATCCAGAAGGCGCGAAGCCGGATCAAGTGCTTCAAGTTGTTGTAAGCGTTTAGATTTGACTATCCGTTTAGAGGCCAAGCGTTCCATTTCATCCCCAAAAGTGGCTACCCGTTCCTCAATCAGTGGTTCAAGCGTTTCGGTAACGACTAATTTAACCAGTTCATCATGAGTATAATAACTACCGCTGCCTTTGCGGGCATAAATATTAGGTTGAATTGTGATTTTGTGAGTTTCATCAGTGACAACGACAAATTCCAGTAAGCGTTCATAGATAGAACCTAGTTGTTGAACCGTTAGATCGTGGTAATTGATCCATTGGCGCTGTTCATTTTCGGTGCGTCGGGATAGCTTATCAATCAAGATTGCAAAAGGCGCATCGGGCAATAATGTCCGTTCTAAAATGGGTTGTTTATCGAAAAGTCCTCCATTATAAGGTGGCAAACCGATGGAAGCATCCCCCTCTCGAATGGCGCGATAAAAATCATGTAAATTGATGTCATAACGTCTGGCTGTGGTACTCAATATCTCCTTATTGTCGATGGAGTTGGCAATGTCACGCCGAATCTGTCGTAGCGCATAGCGTGCATAACGGCTATCTTGAACCGGGAGCAGGTTGCGATCTTCGGCATAGAATAAAAACAGTAGACGATATAACAAAGTCAAGGCTGCGCGTCGTACCGTTTCCAAATAGTCCAATGTGAGCGATTTAGGGGCTTCTGGATCATGTTGGATAAGTGCTTTAACCAGTGTCGGAAAAACTTCGGTAAACACCACATCACCCAAATCTTGAGACACAAGGGTTTGCCAATGTTGCCCTTCATCTAAAGCGATTTGATGAAAACGACGTTGTGCGGGATCAAGGGCTTGCGGTAAAAAGGCTGAACGCTGAAATAACCGATAAAAAACCTTCAGAAAATGTTCTGGATTTTCGGCTTCAACTGAATCTGGGGCTATTTTGATATCTGTCATTCCAACCGCGACAGCCAGATCGATTTCTAAAAAATCCTCTGAACGCGAACGCGCTCCTTGCCAATATAAACGCCAATAGCGCCCATTCGTCAAAATGCCCCACTGAATACGTCGTTCTGAAATGACTTCAGCGCGACTGAGATAACGCAACATTTGGGTAGAAGGCGTACCCAGTGTATCGGTTTTATCGGCTCGATCTAAAGCCCGCTGCCAACGTTTTGACTCCAAAATCACGAGGCCATGACGATATCGCAATTCCTCTTTGGTTTCTGCCAAAGCAGCCGTTTTTGCGACAGCATCAGGAAACAATAAACCATCTGGAACATCATAACGTCCTTTTGCGGAGGCGGTTTGCTGTGGCAAACCGTGCCAATCCAATGCTTCTAGCACTTTCCAAATGATTTCACTTTCAGTGGTTGCCTCGTTGAGGGTGCTATTTGCCGAGAATTTGGCGAAGAGTGATTTGAGGGTTTCAACAAATTGGGCGTATTCAGGCTGGTTTTGCCACGCCTCTGTTTGGGTGATGCCTTGTTCAAGAAAAGTTTGGGTAAAGAGTTTGCCTTGCATGTTTGGTTTACCTTGGTTGAGATGTGTTAATCTACCGTAGGGTGGGTAGCGTGTTTTTGTGCCGGCCCCATTAATTTGTTAATATACCGTAGGGTGGGTAGCGTGTTTTTGTGCCGGCCCCATTAATTTTAATATTACCGTAGGGTGGGTAGCGTGTTTTTGTGCCGGCCCCATTAATTTACCGTAGGGTGGGTAGCGTGTTTTTGCTGCCCACCATTAGCTAAAAACGCCAGTTTAATTGCATTCCCAAAATATCGACACTTGCTTTGTATTGCCCGGTGACAAGATGATAACCAGAATCATGTGCCCCGGCGCTGTGTGCTTCTGAACTATCAATCTCGAAATCATCTATAAACAAATGGGCATAGCTGATATCAAAGCTGAGGTGTTTGCTTTTGCTATAAGTTGCTCCCAATGCTAACCAAAAACGATCAGCATCTGGAGTACGTGGTGAACGTTCTTGGGTATCGGTAACGGGGGATTGATCATAAGCAATACCGGTTTTGAATGTCCATTGTGGACTGTGTTTGTAATTCAAGCCCAGCGAACTGAAAGTAGAATTTTCATAATTCAAGCGGGTAACGGAATCTGCTTGAGCGGGATTGTCAAATTTGATAACCAGATTTTCTATTCTATCCCATTTCATCCAATTGACTCCGCCCATAATCGCCAGTTTTGGACTCAAATCATGGTAAAAATGTAAAGCAATGGTTTCTGGCAAATCCATACTGGCTTCTGCGTCAACATCTTTGAATAACCCCGCCGCACCGCGCAAAACGTCCACCGCTTTCTGAGATCGCGGATCGCTGGGATTACCAAAAATCGCATCACCCGTAATATCCAAGGCCATTTTAGAACGGTAAGTGAAACCTAAACGCGTTCCTTTCCTGGGTTCCCATAACAGCCCCACATTAAATCCAACAGCCCAATCATCACCACTAACTTTAGCAATCCCATCGCCTGAAGTGCTACCGGGTACGAGTGGAATATCCGGCAATTCTGGATTTCTAGAACGCGCCAAATTATAAACCAAATTATAATCAACGGCATTCGTCAACTCGACGGTGGCATACATCAAATTAATCCCGCCACCAATGGCAAATTGTTCGTTGATTTTGTAGCCAAAGGATGGATTAAGATTAAGCGCCTGGAGGTTTGATTTAATCGCACTGTAACGCCCTGCCCATTGTTCATCATATTCCGTCATTAAACCAAAAGGCACATTTAGCCCGATCCCAAATTTAAAATCTTGATTATAATCATGTACATAGTAAACATTAGGAATGACTGCATTGACACCCCCTTTAGAACTACCACTGCCTTGATCAACTGGCACACTATTTAATCTAGCAGCCTGTACAGTGGGATTATCAGGATTAAAGGCACTTGTACCTTCAAAATCAAACTTGGGAGCTATAAAATGCAAAGCGACGTCTGCTTGATGCCCTGAAAGCCGTGTCATCCCAGCCGGGTTAAAAAAAACGGTGGCAGTATCTTCGGCGCGTGCCGCTTCACCCGCATGAGCATTACCAGCACCAGTTCCACTTTGCTCAATCAACTGAAATAGCAGCAGCTAATGTGTGATCGGCATAACTGACACCCAATAGGGCGGTAGCAATGGCAAGTGGTAACCATTTATTAGGCGTTTTATACATCAGACGCAAGCCTTTTTGCACTGATTTCTTTCTCTTCAATTCAATTCTCCTAATAACAATCCTTGTCGTTTTTGGTTTTTTCATCCTGTCAATTCAGGAATCCGCTAAATCCTGTTCAAAATCTTATCAATAACTTCTAGCTGCCAAAAATGCTTGCATGGAGAGTGTCAAATCAGGTGCCGCTTGACGTAGTTTACGATCCTCGGTAACCAAAGGAACTTTAAGCATTTTTGTTAAAGCGAGATATTGGGCATCGTAGCCAGAAACACGATATTGGGCGGCCAATCTGAGTGTTAAAGATAAATCGACTTCCTGTATAGCGGGCTCAATTTGTAAGCTCACACGTTGCAACAGTTCCTCACATTGTGAGACGGTTAATTTTCCAACGCGCTGATAAGTACAAAGCGCATTGACTACTTCATACAAACATAATCTGGCGGTTTTCCAGTCGTTATCTTTTTTCCAGACAGCTTCCGCTTGTACAGTCATCTCGCTCTCTATTAGCCTATAAAGCCAAAGATTAGCATCAGCAGCAATCATAATGTACTCCTTGTGAGATTTTCATCTTCGTTTTCTGAATTGGAAAAGAAGTCTTGTGCAAAAAGTGTCCGTTCATCACGGCCCTCTCGTATGACTGAAATAATACTGTCACTGCTGATGGGAAAAACCGGTTTGATAGGTTCTAACCACTGAGTTTTTTCATCAATTTCCACGGGTTCACAGAGATTTCTCATTAACCCCTGTTCCAAAAACCACAACACCTGTTGTGTCAAAGAACGGCGATGATGGACAGCTTCCCGTTCAAGTCTAGCGTATAATTGTGGAGGGATGTTTTCAATCGTTAATGTAGACATAATACTTTCCTCACTTTTTAACATAAGTCTTGTAGGGTGGGTAACGTCTTTTTGTTGCCCACCATTCCCCAGCTTTTCTTGTAGGGTTGTTTTTGTTGCCCACCATTTCCCTGATTCAGTACAGCGGATCAGGGGAATGATCGGATTGATGAGTGGGGTAATTTGAATTCACGATGTATAGTTTGATATGGGAAGCCTTTGATTTATATTCTTACCTTCTGACTCAAAACACCTCACACACCAATCCGATCACTCCCCTGATCCGCTGTACTAAAGGAGAATGAGCATGACAGAAAACGACAACCCAGCCACCAACCCATCAACAACCCCCTGCAATTCCCCAACCTCAACCCCCCTCTCCACCAACCACCGCCCAAGGGTACTAAATTCAGCATGTTGTAATAATGCATCAAGGCGCGGGAGTGGGTAAGTCGTGCCTTTTTCTTTGGCTTGTCGCATAATAGCGAGGTTGCGCGATCAGTTTTTTCGCCGACAAAGTATGCTGTTTATCAGGCAATAACCGATTAGCATAACGTTTCACATGTTCACGGGTATTAAACAAACCCACCCATTGAAACGCCTGTTCATTCCCAATCCGCACTTGTTGGGCCGCCAAATGTTGCCTCCTGCTGATTGTGTAATCTGAGAGTCGCTTGATTTTCAGTCGGATCGGTTTCGATCTCTAGTACGAATAAATTGGACATAGTGTTTGATTCTCATAAGGAATAATACCGTAGGGTGGGTAGCGTGTTTTTGCTGCCCACCATTTCCCTGCCTTGTAGGGTGGGTAACGTCTTTTTGTTGCCCACCATTTCCCTGCCTTGTAGGGTGGGTAGCGTGTTTTTGCTGCCCACCATTTATATCTTATAATTAACATAGCAAAATCGGAAAAGTTGATCATCAAGGTACAATCACAATTCACAATTCACAATTCACAATTCAATTTAAAGATTTCAAACATATATTAAATAAGAGGGCGCATTCCCAAAAAAAGAGTTATTATTAATCTCAATCGGGCCGAAGCAAAATAAATTTTACACTCCAATTGGGCCGAAGCAAAATAAATTTTGCACTCCAATTGGGCCGAAGCAAAATAAATTTTGCACTCCAATTGGGCCGAAGCAAAATAAATTTTGCACTCCAATTGGGCCGCAAAGAATAAATTTGGTTTGAAAATCGGGCTGCAAAGAATAAATTTGGTTTGAAAATCGGGCAGAAGCAAAATAACTTTTTAACGAAAATCGGGCCTTCAAGATTTATCTTGATGACCCCTATCACTTTTAATTAATCTAGGAATCCCTGATAACTTGGAAAGAGTTTGCACCTTTGATAATATGAAAAAAGGCCTTTCCTAACTCGTCGACTTTCTAAAAGACAGCTTAAGTAGGCAACGTTGTTGTCCAGCATCGTTTTGGTGGGCAAACACCTTGCCCACTACATAAATGGAGTTGTCGTTATGGCAAATTTTAAACGTAAATTACATCTATTCCATTCTAATAAGTTTGTGACAGTGGTAAATGAAGCAATAGAATTTTTTACTCAAACCCCAATCCACGTATTGCCACCCCCAGATAAATTTTTAGGACAAGGCATTTATGCGTTGTATTATTGCGGTAATTTTGAACATTATGCCAAGCTTTCTGAAATCAATAAAGCATCTTGTGAGCTACCAATCTATGTCGGCAAAGCCGTTTCGCCTGGTTGGAGAACAGCAAGAATTAATATCTCAAAATCACCAGATATTTATAGAAGATTAGGAGAACATTCAAGAAGTATTTCACAAACTTTGAATCTTGAGCTTGATGATTTTAGATGCCGATTTATGATTTTTGGCGATATAGAAGCTGATTTAATCGTTCCCGTTGAAGCCAGTCTTATTAGAAAATATAAACCTTTATGGAATAGCCTAATCGACGGTTTTGGAAATCACAATCCTGGTAAAGGTCGTTATCATCAAGCCAAGTCAGATTGGGATGTGATACATCCTGGAAGAATCTGGGCAGATTGGCTAACCGGTGAAGCGGCCTCTTTAGAAAATCTGATAAACAAAGTGCATAATGAGATGGATTCTTTAAGCTTTCCTTAATGTCACCACCGCTTCGTACAATTTATCAGATTTTTTAGCCTTTTCAACTCGGACATCCGATTTAATAATACTATTTCCAACACGTTCTTTTCGCGAAATTTGAATGTCTATTAAATCAAGGCCAACTGACTCAGCAATTTGTCCAAAATAGTGATCCGTTTCAACCATCATGCCTTGTAAAATACTATTGCCGATGACAACGAGAGCAATTCCCCCTTTTTTCAACGCAAATTTAACGCCTTTAGCCAGTTTATAACAATCATTGAAATAGGTAGCCGCATAATTGGCCCATCCATTTCCACCATAAATGCCTTTTTCGGGATTCAATGCTCTGAGCATTGCCAACTTTTCTTCTAAGTTTGGAAGAGAGAACTCTAAATCTAAATTAATTGTCCCTTTTTCTCGTACTGTTTGCCAATATTTTCCGAGATTTTCTTGTTCCCATTTTTTAAAGTCTTTTGGAGAATGGGCTAAATTGAGCCAATATAAATGTGGACGTGTGTTTCTATTATAATGATAATTATTAAGATAGGGAGGAGACGTCACAATCAATTCGATAGATTCAGGCGACAAGTAGTTTTGATATTTAAAAAAAGTATCATTAATCACTGTCGCTTGAGCGTTTTTGTCTGAATAGATTGTTTTCACCCATTTTATATCTTCTAACATCTCACGCAATTTTCCGATTATTAATTGCCCAACCGGAAAATCATCTATCTCATTTTTTCCAGCACTTATTCGCGTAGATAAGCTGGGTTCATAAGAGTAGTTAGAAAATGTGATCATGTTAGAAGCAAATGCTAACCTGAATACATCGCGAATGATTTCATTCCGAATAGAAGCCATAAAATCTTGGATAATCAGCACCTTTCGCAATATAACACGACTATAGAAGGTATGACGAGTCTTAAATCCAGGAGGCATTGTACTTATTGGCATGTAGTCAGAGCCGGTTTTTTGATGGTAAAATGTTTCAAAGTTTAAAATTTCTATAGCAAACTGATTTCTATCGATCTGATTGAAGGCCGTTTTGACTCGACAAGCTAATGCGGCATAAGGGTTTATCTCGAAACCGATTGAATCACAGCCCTCGACGATAGAATCCAAAAGAGTTGTTCCTACACCGGCAAAAGGATCCAAAACGATGCCGCCATGGCTATACTTATCGAAAGCCTCTTTGACAAAGTGACTTGAAAAGCCCGCAATCCAAGGTACCCACCGATGAATCGGTAAAACTTTATTAGTTGCAAAAGAAGTGGTATGAGACTTTTTGTTTGTACGTGATAAGTCTTCCATGATAGGAAAGCTCAACTGCTGATCAGACATTGTGTTGTGAGGGGATAGACTTGCTTGCATAATATTTTCTCTTTACATTAATCTAAATAAATAATGATGCCAAAGGCGAGAAGGTTCTAAAACCAATTTCACGCTTTTCGCTGTGGCGCAAAGGTGCTTGAAAAAATTATGATAGCATTTTCTGGTTTCAAGGTATACAACTTAATTTCAGTAGCAACCTGAAAATAATGTGTTATAGTTTAAGTGAATGATAAGTCATTATTTCACAATAATACCCATTTTGAATCGAAAAGCATTTTATAATAATTTTTTCAACATGCAAGGCTTCAAGTTTTTGCGCGCAAAAACTTGAACCTGGAATAGAGTTCACAGAGTAGCACAGAGTGCCACAGAGATAATACTCGAACTTCAAGTTTTTTGTAAATAATTGATTTATAAAGAAATATAATTTTAGTTCTAAAAAATCAATAAGTTGCATATTGACACACTCAAAAATAGGGCATTTCACGGAAAAGTTGTTGCGTGCAAAAACTTTTCCGTGAAATCGTAAAGCCAAATCACATCAAAAACTTGAAGATCGAGTAATAAGTCTATGATGTGATATAAAAGCTTTCCTAAATAGTTGCGTTTTTGATACAAAATTTAACGGATAGCTGGTAAGAGGGCAACCACAAGGGCTTGCCCCTACGAAGGATGTATTTCACACAAAAGGGAAACGCTATATAAACTACAAGGATTATGAACGATATTTTTTTACTCGCTATCAACTTGACTCGCCGCTGCAATCTCGCTTGTGTACATTGCTACCTAGACGCAAAAACCTTGCAATATGGCAGCCCTGATGAACTGACTACCAAAGAAGTTTGTGGATTATTGGAAAACGTGGCTCAACAGAGCACTGATACTATGGTTGTGTTGACGGGCGGTGAACCGCTACTGCGCCGTGATTTGGAAGAAGTGATAGCGCATGGCACTCAACTTGGATTATCTCTGGTTGTGGGTACGAATGGGGTATTGCTTACCGAACGGCGGGTGCAATCACTTAATAAAGCGGGGGTATTAGGCGTAGGTATTAGCTTGGATTCCCTTGATTCTGCCTATCATGATGCTTTCCGGGCTGTGCCAAAGGCTTGGTTTAAGACGATGACGGGTATTGAAAATTGCCGTCGTCATGGTTTATCATTTCAAATTCATTTTTCGGTGACAGAAAACAATGCTGATGAATTGCCCGCGATGATTGATTTTGCTCGTAGCAGTGGCGCACGAGTTTTAAACGTTTTCTTTTTGGTTTGTACTGGGCGTGGACAATTTAGATCAGACATTAGCGCGGCACGTTATGAACAGGTGCTTAAAAACTTGATTGAAGCGCAGGCACAAACTCAAGAATTGATTATTCGGGCTCGATGTGCGCCACATTATAAACGTATCGCCTATCAATCTCATCCCGATTCGCCCATTAATAGAATTAGCGGGGCAGAAGGTGATGGTTGTATCGCGGGCCTCCATTATTGCCGTATTACACCGGAAGGGGGGGTGACTGCTTGTCCTTATATTCCTGATGAAGTGGGCAATATTCGTGAACAGTCTTTTTTGGATATCTGGGAACAGTCACCCGATTTTCAGGCTTTGCGTGTACCAACGCTTAAAGGCAATTGTGGTGTTTGTGAATATCAAAAACTGTGTGGCGGTTGTCGCGCTCGCCCTTTAGCACAAGGTGGCGATTTGATGGCGGCCGATTCATTGTGTGCCTATCAACCTCAAGGTGGCCCCGTGATTCAACCATTGAGCGATTTGCCTGTTCAATGGAGTGCAGAAGCCGAACAACGGATGGCGCGAATCCCGGCTTTTGTGCGAAAAATGGTCAAAAAACGCGCCGAAGCCTATGTGGCTGAACTGGGCGAACAGCTTGTCACGCCTGAGCATTTGGCTGTGCTTTCAGCCAGACGATTTGGTACGCAATGAATTTGTGGTGATTCGATATAAGGGTTGTTGTGAAATAAAAAAGCCATAAATAACGACAAGAATTGTACATGAAAGGATATAACGACATCATTTTCCTATAAAAATTTAAAAAAATGTTCTGTTAGAAGTAATCTTTGTCGTTATGGTTTTTTATCCCTTATTATAAACAATCCTTGTATAGCGTTTCCCGATTGAATGAAGTACAAATCATTATTGTTACAAATTTATTTGCGGCCTGACTGGAATGCCTGTTATTTTGCGGCCTGATTTTCGTCCAAATTTATTTTGCGGCCTGATTTTCGTTCCAAATTTATTTTGCGGCCCTCTTGGAGTGCAAAATTTATTTTGCGGCCTGACTGGAATGCCTGTTATTTTGCGGTTCTATTTTCTTGATATAACTGTACGTCATGAGATCGGGAAACGCTATAGTTATATATAGTTTTTTTGCGAAAAAACCTTATAGATTATGAATGATATTGATGTATTAATAGTTGGCGGCGGTATATCGGGCCTGTCTGTCGCGTGGTGGTTGGCACAAGCCGACATCTCCGTAGAAGTTTGGGAGCAGGATACACGGCTTGGTGGCAAAATCCAGAGTGTTAGGGCGGATGGCTACCTCACGGAACAAGCCGCTTCTATGGTATTGAACTTTCTACCAACCGTTTCCCAGTTTATGAGGGAATCAGGTTTTGAAGCACATAAAACGCTGCGAGCGGATATTGCGAATCGCTATTTAGTTCACGAAGGCCGTCTTTTATCTTTACCTATGAAATTAGTGCCCATGATCATGTCCCCTTTGTGGAGCAGACGGGGTAAATTGCGCTTTCTCATCGAGCCTTTCATCCCCAGAAGGAGAGATGCTCAGGAAACGGTTAGCGAATTTATTACGCGCCGTTTGGGAACAGAGGTACTGGAAAAGGCTCTAGGGCCTTTTGTCACCGGTACGCTTGCTTCTGATCCAGACAAGGCTAACGCCTATTCCGTTTTGCCGCGCCTGACGGCGCTGGAACGGCGTTATGGTAGTCTGACTCTGGGCGTATTTATACACAAAGTGTTGCGGCGACGGACAGCTGCCATTACGGAAGCCTTTTCCTTTCAAGGCGGCATGTCTACGTTGGTTGAATTGCTGGCGAAAACGCCAGGGGTGCATTTTCGGCCTGGATATACGGTTATTGGATTGGAGAAAGAGAAGCAGGGATGGCGTGTGACTGGAAAAACGCCACAAGGCGAACAGACTATTTTTGCGCGACAAGTCGTATTAAGCACGCCGGCAAACGTGGCAGCCTCCCTGCTGGAACCTTTGGATAGTCAATTGACAAAATACCTGCGCGGCATTGAAACAGCACCTTTGTCTGTGGTTCATCTTGGAATCTCCCGCTCAGCTATCCGTCATTCGCTGGATGGCACTGGTTTTTTGACACCACGCAAGGAGGGGCTCCCAGTAACCGGCTGTTTATGGATGAGTAGCCTGTTTCCAGATCGCGCGCCTCAAGGCAAAGTTCTGCTCAGTGCCTATTTGGGAGGCGCACTCCAACCGGCCGCCGTGGATTGGGATGATGATCGCAGTGTGACTGCCGTGATGGCAACATTACAGCGTTTACTTGGGATAAAGGGCGATCCCGAAAATGTGCGTATTGATCGCCATTTCCAAGGGCTGCCCCTCTATTATGGAAATTATACCGGCCGCTTGGCAGAAATTGATAGACACCTGAAACAATTGCCCGGCTTGCACCTAGATGCAAACTATCGAGGTGGCGTATCGGTGCGGGATCGCATTGCCAGTGCTTGTACTACCGCCGAGCGGATTTTATCCAGAGCCTGAACCAAAACTTTATGCCTTTAAAATTAATTGCTTCGGGGCGAATGTCGTTCAAAATTTATTTTGCGGCTCTTTTCGTTAAAATATTTCTTTGCTTCTGGGCGAATTTCGTTCCAAATTTATTTTGCAGCTCTTTTCGTTAAAATATTTCTTTGCTTCTGGGCGAATTTCGTCCAAAATTTATAGTTAAAGTTAAGTTACATCGTTGAGTATATAATAATATTATGATTTGCTGTCGTTCAATTGAATGGTTTTTAAATCGAAAATCCAAAAATGGCGTTTATTAAAATTTGACACCAGCACATAAAATTTTGACGGCACAGACAACTGTACTGCTTGATAGACTTGCAAAACTCCAACGTTCAACCACAAATCAAAGACTTACATGGCATCAACAGATCGAAAGTTATTGTTTTATCGTTTATGCTTAATAGTTTTACAAGAGGCTCGCTTGATATATTTGCCAAAGCCTTGCTATTTGACAATTGACTGGCGTATGATGCTTTGCGTTTTTTTAAAATTGCCCATAAGTATTTAGCAGCAATGGATTTTGTAGAACTCACACGTCATAATGAATTAGATTTTTAATTAATTATTTTATTTATCATGGCATTTTTTTCATCAAAACCAGTGTGCGTATTCATCACTTCTGATTTATTGGAAATTAGAAAATGCTAATCATTGAGGTTGTTCAAACTTGGGAAATTGACAGTACCTTCTCCTTGGTAACCTTCATTTCCCTAATTAGGAACGTGCATGAAATAATTAGGGCAACCCTACGGATTGCCCCTACGCAACATGATAATTTGTAGGGGTAATCCCTTGTGGTTACCCTAAAAGTTGACTAAGTTATTTCATGCACATTCCTTACCTATGCGAATTAAGGGTTGAGAAATCCTTTTAAAATCATATCGTTAAAATTTGTTATTTGGTGCGATGCCCCGGGTGGGTTTTCTAACCCATTGTTTTTAGTAGATACACAAATTTCAACTCTTAATTCGCATTACCTATTAATCCATTGCCAAAAGTGATGAATGTTCTGTGCAACATTGGCTCAACTTGTCATACGCCGTTTGCAAAAAAATGGGTTAGTACGTCAAACCATGAGGGAATATTTATGCCAATTTATTCGCACAGCACAACTCAAGTTGTACCTATTCGGCGTTTTGCGCTGACTCGGTGCTATGTTTGTGCGCGAGTTGTGCGCGAATTTTTGACATAGCGGATTGACAGCAATTCTAATTGTCTAACTGCCTTTATTATCAATGGGTTATATAATTTTCAATGGCGTTTTTGCTTCTAAAACAGCATTTTTTAGCCCATTTTTCAAAAATATATCCTTGATAATCAGTTACTTGGAGACTATTATACTTGCTGGCGGATTGATTTTTGGCTTGACAAAGTTTTCCGTTTAAGTTATTTAAATTAATTATTTGCTGTCGTTCAATTGAATGGTTTTTAAATCGAAAATCCAAAAATGGTGTTTATTAAAATTTGACACCGGCACAGCTTACAAATTTCTGGCGGTCACTAATCCGGTGAAAGTTCAAAGCAGAGTTGCGCTTTGAACTCCAAACCTCCATCAGAAAATTGGCAAGAAAAATTTTTACTGCACCCGTATTGCTTGAAATTTTAATGGGTATTAGCACATTAGCAAATACTAACCAGAACATCAAGACTTAGGAGTCAACTTAATTATGTTAAATTGGTTTAGATGGTTATGGGGATTATCCCCTGTATGCCCCGTTTCGCCTAGTGGGGCCCGCTTCCAAAAAAGGAGTGGTTTGAACAAGGCCTTTATGTTTTTTTTGGGGCTGCCGGTGCCTCTGTTCCTCTTATCACAGGCTTATGCCGCCGATCTTCCGCCGGAGACTTATTACAAGGGAATAAACTCTGGCGTATATGGTGATGATAAGGTGAGTGGCGCATTGCCTATTGGCTTTACATTCACGTTCTTTGGAAACAAGTACACGAGTTTTTATGTCACATCCAATGGGCTAATTTCATTTGCAGGTGTGGATAAGAAGTGGGTAAATGAGAGTATTCCCAACTCCGCCCCCCCTAATAACTATATTGGGGCATTCTGGGACGATGTGACCGCTTATAAATCTGAAAAATCACACATCTACTATAAAACCATCGGCACGGCCCCTAATCGTCAATTGGTTGTGCAGTGGACGGACATGGGTTTTTACAATAAGCCTATTCCGATGGGTACTTTTCAAGCAATTTTGTACGAGGGCAGTAACAATATCCAAGTCCAGTTTCGTGCTTTGCTAAAAGACACGCCTCGCAACCATGGCAATTCGGCAACCATTGGTTTGGAAAATGCCAAGGGGAATGGTGGGGTTTTGTATTCCTTCGATAAGGTTTCTGTGAACAGTGGCTCTGTTATATTGTTTACACCGAATGGTGGCAGCTACCATAAGAATGACACTGCGCCTTATGATGGCGTTTTACTGGGCCCTTGGGATACTCCTCCTCCGGCAGTTCCGGTACTCACCGGGCCAGTCATGAACGGAGAAGCGCGTTTAACCCCAGAGTTTTCATGGGGAACGACTGATTATGCCGATAAGTATCGCCTGAAAGTCGATAATGATTCTGGGTTAACTTCACCTGTCATTGATGTTTCGGCTCTTACGACGACTTCCTATACGCATGCAGTTCCGTTGACGGCGAATACGACTTACTACTGGGCCGTGATTGCCAGCAATGCCAATGGTGATGCAATGTCTGAAGTTTGGCATTTTACTGCCAAAGACGCGACCGCTTTCCCGCCGGGTATATCCGCATTGATTTCTCCAGTACAGGGAAAAACCAATGTGGTCACATCACCTACTTTTTCATGGAAAGCGGCCACTGGCGCAGATTCATACCAGCTAATTGTTTCTACTCAAAGAGATTTGGGTAGTCCGTTCTATGATAAAAGTGGTCTAACTGCAACATCACAGAGCATCAGCGGGTTGGCGGAAGGCACTAAGTATTATTGGGGCGTTGTGGCTCACAATAAGACGGGTAAAACACCCTCTTCAACGCGCGAATTGACCACAGTGGCGGATTTGGACGATGACGATGATGGCGTGTTGGATGAGAGTGACAACTGTCCATTAGTTGCCAATGCGAAACAAACCGACACGGATGGTGATGGTGCTGGCGATGCTTGCGATACTGATGACGATGGTGATGGTGTTGAGGATGATAAAGACAACTCGCCATTAGTGCCCAACCCGGATCAAACTGATACTGATGATG
>Ga0136651_10000602_pt1 | contig 19950 bp, 23 predicted proteins | sample Mar14236cmmetaG_FD_94867 | JGI IMG/M metagenome (GOLD analysis project Ga0136651, IMG submission 94867) | Marine hydrothermal vent microbial communities from Guaymas Basin, Gulf of California to study Microbial Dark Matter (Phase II) - Marker... ... | reverse complement strand
TGGGAAACAGGCTCCTTTTGTGGATCGTGGACAGCGCCAGGATCCTGAACCCGGACAAGGCCGTCCCGGTGCTCTTGAAGGAGGGGACGGCAACACGTGATGACCTGGGTCTGAACCGGTTCAGGCTCGTGCTGGTGGGAGATTACCCCTCCTATGAGAGGGAGTGGGGCCCCCTTGCCAAAGAACTGGGCCCAAGGGTGCATCTCCACGTGCTGGCCAGCGTCTAAGCCTTGTTAATGGCATAAAAACCGCCTTGAAAGGCCGGGATCAACCACAGAGACCACGGAGATCACAGGGTGTGCCAGGGGTTTTTCTCAGCGTTCTTCGTGCCCTCTGCGGTGAGTAACGGAGGCAGACAGCAATGGACATAAGAGTAGTGATAGGTGGTACCACCCTTGAAGCGGAACTGAACGACACACCCACGGCCCGGAAGATCGCTGAAGTCCTGCCGTTCACCACCTCCTTCAACACCTGGGGAGACGAGATCTACTTTGAGATCCCTGTAAAGGCCCAGATAGATGAGAGCGCCCGGGAAGAGGTGGAGATGGGAGACCTTGGGTACTGGCCCACGGGCAGGGCCTTCTGTATATTTTTCGGGCCAACCCCCATGAGCTCCGGGGGCAGGATCATACCTGCAAGCGCCGTGAACATCGTAGGAAAGGTCAGGGGGGATGTGTCCATACTCAAGGAACTCATGGATGCGGGCGAGATCACCGTCGAAGCAGGGTGAACGGCGAACGTTGAACATCGAACGTCCAACTTCGAATTTTGAATGGGGGATGAAAAATAGACGGCCGAGGCCTGCGTCTAACCGCTATTTCTGTTTCTTTCCGGCCGTCTTGACACTTGCAATGAAGATCTTCATTAATTCTTCTGTTTCCCGTAGCATATCGCACAGCAGGTCTGGGTCCCTGATCAAGGGTACACTTTGAACCAGTTTTAGCCATCGCTGTGTCTCCCTCAGTTCCTTCAGCGAGATACGGAGCTTATGGATAAAATCCCTACGGGACTCCGCTGCCTGAGCTTCACCATGGTTTGGATAGGGTAAAGTTCCCGATCTTATCAACTGACCAGCTATATGGTTGCCTGCCCTCGTATTTGGTAAGGGTTCTGCGATCTTTATACTTCTCACGGAATAGTTCAGCAGTCTTTCCTCAAGATCATACCCCTGGTTCTGCATTTTTACCGATGCAACCTCATTGGGCGTTGGACGTTGGACGTTCGACTTTCTCCGTTCGCCGTTCTCCATTCGCCACCCCACCGGATCAGGAGAGTACAAGGACCCTGTACCCCCGCTGTGCAAGAAAGGCCCCGAGCTCGGGGGGGAGGTTCAGGGGGGTGGCAAAGACGCTCTCCCCGTTTCGGGAGTAGAACATGATCCCCTTCATGGTAAGTTCCACGTTCCTTCCCTTGCTGCCCGGGTTTGTCAGGAACTGGTGGGGGCCGGGCCTGAAACCCACACGAAGAAATCTGAGGGCCCTGGCCACCATTTTCAGGGGATCACGCTCCCCTGCCAGAGAGAGAACGGTAACCCCGTTGTCCCTCAGAAGGGCGATGACTTCCTGGTCCAGTCCTGTCAGATCAATAATCCGCCGTTTTCCCCCCATCTCAAGATAAAAATCCGCCTCAACTGTAAACCTGAAGTCGTTGTTGGCAGACTCAAAGGCAGAGATCCTCTTCCCGGTGGTGAACTCCTGGCCGGCGAGGCTGAGCAGGCTCTTGATGAGCGTTTCAGGTCCTTCGGCCCTTTCCACCACAGGGGGCGTGCCCGGGCCGTCCCCCACCCCTTCAACCTGCGGGTATTCAATAATCTCTACCCCGAGGGGCCTCAGATAGTCCTTTATGGCCACAGGGGTCCCCTTTGATCGGCCCTTAAGGAGATTTATGACGATGAACTGGCGGTTTCTTGCCGCAGACCTCCTGGGGGAGGACAGGATCCAGTCCCCGGTTATTGTGACGGGTATGGTCCCCCCCAGCCTGATGGGTTCACCCTTTCTGAATATCCTTGGATATCTGAAGGCCCTGAGGATCTTATCAAGGGCTGAACCAAGATCATCTCCTGCCGAGAGGCGCACGACCCTGTAGCTTGACCAGCTTGCTTCTATGACCCTGGTCATCTTGTCTGACAGGGCGCTGTGAAGATCCACGATGACCGTTAGACCGCGGTCCAGTCGGATAATGGGATAGGACTCGGCCTTGAGGTTGATCTGACCGCTGGACTTAAGGGGAATGAAGTGTTCTCCCGACTGGATCCACTCCTCCCCCATCTGTGAGATAATACCGCCCAGATCCCCGGCAACAAGGGGAATCTTCTCCTGAACGGCCCGGGCCTTCGGAGTCCCGCGCGCCGGTTTGGGCCTCTTTCCGGCCCGTGGTGTCTTGGGCTCAGGGGTCTGAGGTTTCACATCCACGGTCTTGCCCCTGTCCAGGTTAACGGCAACCCTCCCTCCTGTCTTATCCATATCACGGAAGGCCCGGCCTCCCTCTAAGGCCTCCTCAAACTCGGGTGGATAGAGGGGCAGCCTTATGACCTGGCCCACCATGATATGATCCGGGTCCTTCACCCTGGGGTTACACCGTTTGAAGAGCCCGAGGTATTCAGAGATGAACTTCTTTGAGGAGATATCGTACCGGGACAGGACCACCCGGCTCAGGATGTCGCCCGGTTTCACCCTGTAGGCCTCGGTCTTAAGCCTCTTGCGAGGGGCCGGCCCGGCCTCTTCATCCGATCCATCTTTCCCCTTTTCCGAGGGGAGGACCTTGACCAGGACCACGATCTTCTCCCCCGGCCGTATCATGTTCATGTCGTGGAGGGAGGTGTTCAACTTCCTCAGCACCTTGAGAAGCTGCGGCAGGGAGGAAACATCCTTGAGCACCCCCTTCTCCCTCAGGATCTTGGCGATCCAGTCCCCCTCCTTTACCACGTACTCCTCGGTCTGGAGGGTTCCGGGACCGATGCCGGGGAGGTCCTCGTCTGATGGTTCGATAGCGGGTTTTCTGGGAGAGGTTTCCTGTTTATGCAGGGTTTCAGGCGGGGCCAGGACGGTCTTCTCCCCTGCGTCTGTCCCTTGAACCCAAAGGAGGGTGAGGAAAAGCACTGCTGTGCAGAGCGCAAGAAGCGCATACTTAGAGCTGAAGGATTTCACAATAAACTCGGGCCGGGCAGACCCCTCGTCAGGCAGCGGCCCGGTTCCTTTCATTTTGAACGATGATCTTCGGATCCGGATTCTTGATCGGGATGGGGAGCTGCTGTTTCGCCAACAGCTCGATATGTTCTTTCATCCCCCACTTCGCTTTGTAGAGGCAGTCCTCTATGGAATGGCCTATTCCTGAAAAACCTTCAAGATCAGGCGAATAAAAGCCAAAATAATCGGGTTCTTCCGTGGCCTCAATAATCAGAGAGTACGGCAGTTCAATCATGATTGTTCCCCCCTGTAAATCATTTGATTCCAGCGGCCTTCAAGATAGAACGGCAGGTGCCAGTGGGCACCTCCTTCGCGCCATGATAGTCAATCCGAATCAACCTGTTCCATCCTTCTTTTCCATAATGCCTGATTGATCCTTTGTGCTTGACAATCCTGAAACTACCTGCCTCGAGCAACTTGACCAGTTCCTTGAATTTCAATGGGTTTACCCCGTTATTGCCCGGGTTTACCCCCGCCAAGTTCAATCCAAAACCCGGATCTCGAGTTCGCCCGACAAGTGCCAGCTTTTTAAGGGAAAAGGTAGCGCCTCTACTGGTACAAGCCCAGCCTTAGCCGTCATCGTTGGCCTCTTTAACAGTGCGATACTTGAATATACCTCTCGGGCATTTCTTTTCATAGAGTTTGCTTGCAAGAATCCAGTGTTCAGCCACCATCCGATAGTACTCCGCGTCAGGTTCGAAACACCACAGATCTTCCCTGGCCTGTTCAAGGGTATTGAACTTTTTCACCAGCATATCAATCCTTTTTCCTCTGCACAAGTTTTCTCAAGAAAAGGACGTCAGCCTTGTCCTCGGGGCGTATGGCGCCTCCTTTAAGTTTCAGCAAAGTCTTTGCCGTAGCAACCCTTATTCTCTGACCCTGGATCTCCATCATCTCATATTTCAGGTTCTCATAAAATGCATCAATAGATGTACGTCCGTGTTTCCGCGCTGCCTGAGCTGCCCGGTACATCGGGCAGGGTATTGGCAGGGGTGTAATCAATTACAACCTGATCCCCGCTGTTGACCGTCACGGAAAAGATATAGGGGTTGTCCGTTGAAGGATCATTAGGATCTCTGAAGGTACCCTCGTGCTCATAGCCGTCTCCATAGGTGACATTGATCAGAACGGCTTCATCCCCAATGACGGGTTTCCATATTTGTCTTCAATATAGACAGTATAAGTTACCTCATCCCCGATTCGATTTTCGTCTATATAAAGCGGACACTGGCCTGAAAACAGCAGCGGCATCCGGGCCATAATCAGATTGGTCATTCCGGTCTTGCTCTGGGTCCAGGTGGAGAGACTGCCAGTAGTCGGATCGATAGTGCCTCTGCAGAGGTTGCTCACTTCTCACCTGTTTTTTCGGAGACCGCTGCAGAGGGAAAGGCTTTCAGCATCTCCCTTGCCTCTTTTGCCTGGGGTCCTGATGGATCGGCCCAGATTGTCAGGCCCAGCTCCTCCTTTGCCTCCTTGTTCCTGCCCAATTTAAGCAATACCCTTGCCAGTTGAAGGTGGGCGCCGGCATCCCTGGGAGAGTAGGAGACAGAACGTCGGTAGGCGGCAACGGCCCCTTTCAGATCCCCCTTTGCCTCGTATGCCTGCCCAAGGTTGTAAAGGCAGAGGGGATAAGAGGGCGAGGCCTTGAGCGCAAGCCTGTAGTTCTCTATTGCCCTGTCATACTCGCCCTTTTTGAAATATGCGTAGCCCATGTTGTTGTAGGCGAACTGCGGGGTGCTGTAGAGAATATCGCTTGCCGCCTCTTTGAAGCAGCTCAAGGCGCTGTCCTCTTCCCCCATAAGGAGATAAAGGGTGCCAAGGTTATTCATGGCGTCAGGGTACCTGGGCTTCAAGGCCAGGGCCCGCTTGAAGTACCTGAGGGAGAGCTTATACTCGCCCAGGTTCCTCAACACGAGGGCTATCTCATGATTCAGATCAGGGTTGTCAGGGTCGATCTCTACAGCCTCCAACAGTTTGGCAAGACCTTTTCTCGAATTTCCTTCTGCAACATAGGCCATGCCCAACTGTTCCAGGGCGTCTGCCCTTTTTTTGTTGACCACCCTCTCCCCTGCGCACCCGGCCGCCATGAGCAGGAGGAGAAAGGCCAGAAATGAATATGAGAGTCTCAAACCAAACCCCCGTTTACCGTCGTGGTTCGTAATTCCCAATTCGTAATTCATCATTCCTAATTCATCACTCCTACACCCCCTCCCTGTTTTTCAGGGGATCGACAACCGTGGGTGTCAGAAATATGAGGAGTTCGGTCTTCACATAGGTCTTATGCTGGGCCTTGAACAGCCAGCCTACAATGGGGATATCCATGAGCCAGGGCACGCCCGAGTCCACGGTCTGCTCCTGCTTGTGATATATCCCCCCGATGACCACCGTATCTCCGGTCCTGACCATGAGGGTGGTTTCAACTGTCTTCTCGGTCTTTCCGGGCTGGGACTCTGTCTTATCTCCGGTCACAGGATCAACTCGTACTTCAGCCGGAAGCTGTTTATCGTCAGTCACCTTGACAACCATGGTAACATGGGAGTTGTCGGCGCTTATGGTGGGCTTTACCGTAAGGGAGAGGGTGGCTGTCATCTCCTTAACATCCACCGTGTCCAGGGATACGATGGGCTGGTAGGTCACCTCGCCCCTGGATATGACCGCCTCGCCGCCGTTCACGGTGAGGACCTTGGGCGCTGAAATGACCCGTACCTTTCCCTCCTCTTCTCCCAGGGCCAGAGACGCGTCAAGGGCGATACTTCCCAATCCGCCGCCGGTGAGCCAGCCAAGGGCAAGCCCTATGGTGGGACTCCAGCCGCCCGGGGCATTGGTGGAAAACTGGCCGCTTCCCCAGGAGGTGGTCCCGGTATTGTGCCAGTCCCCTGAGATACCTGGATTGGTCCCGTCAAGAGACCTCCACTGTATGCCCAGATCCCGGGCAAAGGAGGTCTGAGCGTCCACCACCCTGGCCTCGATCATGACCTGTTTTTCCGGGATATCAAGCTTTGCGATCAGCTCCTTGACCTTGTCGACCTTTGCCCTCACCCCGTTGGCGATGATCATGTTGGTGCCCGGATCGTAGGAGAGGTAAAGATCCAGGGTGGCTATCTTAACCTTCTTCCCTTTTTCTTCCTCCCCCTCCTCCTCTTCCTCTGACTCTGCCGCTTCTATGTCCAGGGCCGGTCTTATGGGGGGATCGGCGTTCGGGTCTCCCACCAGCATCCTGAAGATATCCGATGCCTTCCTGTTCCTTATGGTAATGAACTCGATGATCTTGGCCTCAAAGATCCCCTGGAGTCTCTTGGATGCCATGAGCGCGCCCTTTCTCTTCCCCTCCTTGATCTCCAGGTCACGGAGCCTTTCCCTGGGCACCACCCAGAGGACGTCGTCCTCTATCTGGTAGGTGAGACCGTTGGGCCTCAGTATCATCTCAAGGGCCTGATCCCATGGGATATTATCGAGCTTCATGGATATCTTGCCCTCGACATCGCTTCCCCACACTATATTTATCCCCGCCACCTCGGCTATGAGGGTGAGGATATTCCTGATGTCCGTATCAACGAAATCAAAGCTCATCCTCTGGCCTGCATACTGTTTTGAGGTGGCCTCAAAGCGGCTCGCCCTTGAAAGGAGCTCCGCTGCCCGGTCTTTGGAAACGTCCCGGTCAGGCCCCGGTTTACCCCCGGGGGGCGCCTGCCTTTTGGTTTGTTCCGTGGGGCGTGGACGGGCCTGGGGAAGGGGATCAAAGTCCACGTTCAGGATCTTGCCGTTCCTGGTAATATGATAGGGGATCAGTTGAGCGAGCCGGACCCTCAAGAGGGTTTCCTTGTCCAGGGGAGAATAAAAGGCCCTGATATCTTTTACCACGCCGTCATAATGCCCGGCATCCAGCTTTTTCATCAGGTCCCGGCCCATGGTCCCTTGTTTGATTGTTATTATCAGAACCCTGTCCTCCAGCTTAACGTCGTACTCCACCGTCCTGTCCGCCCTGATTAAGAGGCGGGTCCGCTTCCCCTTTCTCTGATGCACACTCACATCAACAATCCGGGCCAGGGAGGGATCAGGCTTCTCCCCGGGAGCCGCGACCTCCGGCTCCGCCTCTTTCTTACTTACCTGGAATATCTGGAGGACAATGTCGTTTCCCCTATGAATCAACCGGGCCTGATTTTCATCATGGCGGAGGTAGACCATTACATTCGCCTTAGCGCCCTTCTTCTCCCCTATGAGGATTTCCCTGACAGGGCCGGCCTTGAGCCTTATTGCATTCCCACGGAGTTCCTCGGACGGTATTCCATTGATGTCAAAATGTATCCTTGCCGGATTACTCAGGGTAAGGGGGTCTCCATGGGTTGTGCTCTTTGAGCAGACAAAGGTAATAACGGCCTGGTCAGGAGTCGCCTCGGTACGGACAGACTCTATTACTGCCGCCGCCCGGGTTTTATCCTCCCCATCACTCTTGATTTCAGGAGAGGTGGAACATCCACTGATCAGGAAGCTCAGAATTGAGAGAAGCAGATAAAGCACACCTCCCAAGGCCCTGCCCGGTTTCAAATCCATCTAAAGATCCTCCTCATGGAGCGGCCGCGGGACACGGCCCCCCGCCCCCCTATTCTACTCCATATACCCTGTAGATCTCAGTTATCCTCTTTATTCCCTTCACCGGATCCTCCCTGGTCCCCTCTATCTGGAGTCGCCTTACAAAGATCTCCGGCTGATCCCTTCTGTAGACGTAGTTAACCACGTATATGTTGAGCCCCGGCCTCACGGCGAACTTGAACCGGCTCACATACTGGGCACGTGGTTTCTTGCTGCCGTATTCGCTCTCGGCTATGGGCTCAAAGGTGGCAGTGGCCGTGTGAGTGCCCACGGGCATGATATTGCGGTAATCCTGTTCAGCCACGTAGAGTTTCCAGCCCTTACCGGTCTCGTGGGGAGAAGGATTCTTGCTCCTCCCCTTCTTCCCCCACAGGTACATGAAACGGAGCCCGGTCCCTTCCCGCCTGTACGGAATAAAGAAGAAATCGCTCCTTTCAGGTATCACGTAGGACTGAAGCTGGTAGGCTGCCCCTCCCTCTTCCTTTACAACGAGAGTGAAGTTCTTGATGATATAACTGAGCTGTTTAAGGCTCTGGGCGCTCTTTACCCTGCTCTGCATTACCTGGCCCGTGCGGCTGCGAAGGGAGCCCTGGTCGCGCTCCTTTCTGATGTCATACACCATGCCGTCGGCCCGCACCTGCCACGACAGGTTCAGGTCATCGCAGATGGGCTGAGACAGAAAGATCACCTCGCCCAGATTCCCCTGTTCAGCGATTTCCGCGGTCTCCACCGATCCCCGCACCAGGACACGGTTGAAAAAGTCAAACCCCGAAGGGCTGAGTGTGTCCTTCCAGGGCAGAGGGGAAAACACCTCTTCTTTCAACCTCTTCTCTTCCTTTCTCAACTCCCTGAGGTTCTCTACGTTGCTGAAGTCGTCAAAGGGGGGCCTTATCCCCCAGATCTCCACCTGGCAGGCCACGTTGCCCCCCCCTGAAGCATCCACCTTTCCCAGGATATAGACGCCGGCCTTTATCTCGCCCACTATCCGGTCTCTCAGGCGAGTGTTGCTCTCAAACTCCTCTCCAGAAATCAGGGCGCCCTCCTTGTCAAACCCGTGCATCGGAAGAAGCGCGAACTGGGGACTGCTGGCGAAGGCCAGTTTGATCCGGTTCGAAATATACCTCGATCCCACGGTTATGTCGCCATTGGCGTCCGTGAAGTCAAAGATGGCCACCTTGATCACCGGCCTGTTCTTGGGATGAAAGTACCTTGCCGCGATCTCCTTCATGAGGGAAAGGGCGAGTTTGGCCGACCCATCGTTAATGGAGAGGGCGCTTTCCTGGCCTGCAGCGGGCGCCGTAATCAGACAGTAAATCGCAAAAACCGACAGCATAACAAGACTGATTTTCCTTTTCATCCGTTCGTCCTCAGGGTTACACCTTGCGCCCTGGGGTCTTACGCCCTGGGCCTTATCTCTTGCGCCTCACTCATAAGACCGGTCAGGCAACTCTATTTCAACCGGCTTGTACCTTATGTGGAGGCCGTTCTCTAAATAGGGCTCCTTTATGACTACCTTCTTCTCATCGATGAGGATCCTGGATACCACACCGCCGTTTGTTCCGATATAGGTCCCCTTTTTTAATACAAACCCGTTCCCCCTTTCATCCCGCACCATGGCCCACGCCTTGTCCCCGCCCTGGATGATGGCGGTCAGGGTCAGTTGGGAAAGGCGCATCTTCTGAAGTTCGGTCTTGGGTTCCCTGAGCTTCTTCAACCTCTCCTCAGCAGCCTGCCTTTCCTGTTTCAGCCTCTCTTCAGCCCGCTGCCTTTTCTTCTCCTCCTCTTCGGCCTTCAGAGAGGCCTGCTGTCCCTCCTTTGCCAGGTAAGAGAGAAAGGGATCAGGGATCCTGTCCGGATCAAAAGGGGTCTTTGCCGGCCGCATCTCTTTGTACACGGGCCCAACCGGGGAGGTGTAGGGACCTGCCTCGACCGAACTGCCAGGAACGGCCAGGCAGACGGCAACGACTAAAAACCTTGAAACGATTTTTGGCATCCTTCACTCACCAGTTTACACTTTTTTCGAAAAAGCGTGTATTATCGAATTGAATGCCGATGTCGAGACTGGAAATTGGAAATTTGAAATTAGGTAACGCATCTACATCTTTGTATTTTTTTGCAATTCCCAATTTCAAGTTTCCAATTTCACTGCCAAAATACAAGATCAATCCCGCGTGTCGCGGGATAAACTTCTTTTGACTTGTCGTGAAGGATGCCCAGTTTTTTCTCCAGATTCCCCAATCCCTAAATTCCCCCTACTTCTTATTCTCCTCGCTCTTCTTCCTGCTCTGCTCTTCGGCCTTGGTCATAAACCTGTAGGTTACGGCGGTGCATTTTGTAATCAGGTCTGTGGAAAGGGGCTCCTTTGGTTTCATTGTGATATTCATTATGTTGACTATCCTGTCCATCCTTCTGACCTTATCAAAGAAAAGGGCCACGTCCCTGTACTTCCCGCCCACCTCTATGGTGACAGGGATCTTCACATAGAAGTCCTGGGGGTCCTCTTTTCCGGGACTGAACAGTCTCACCTGCAGGTTTGAATCGGTGCCCAGCTCGCTGATTCCCGCCAGCAGACTCGGGATCTCCCTCTTATCCGGCAGGATCCTAAGGGCCTGCTTAAATCTCTTTTCAACCAGGGTAAATTCTCGCCTGAACTTGTCCAGATTCCTCGCCTTTGCCTTTGTCAGGGTAATCCGCTGTTTCAGGCCCGTAATATCCTGCTCAATCCGACTGATCTCAGTGGAATAGGGCATGTAAACAAAAAAGAAAAAAGCCCCCCCAAGAATCAACAGGGTCCCCGCAAGGACAAGGATTCGGTGCCCCTTTTTCATATTCTGGGTGGTGTTTAAAATGGCCTCCAAGGCGGGCCATCGCCCAATTTCAGTCAAAAGGGGCATTCAGCTCCTCTTCCCGGACCGGCCTTTGTTCTGGGAGGTTTCGGCTTTTTCTTTGTGAAAGACGGTCCTGCAGGTTAAGACAAAGTCGGCCGTATTCAGCTTGTATTTGGGAAAATGTTTCAGTTTTGTGGTCTTCAGGTCAACGGATTTTATCTGTTTCTTTTTTTCCAGGTTCGTCATGAAGAGAGCCACAGTATCGTTATCCATGGCGTTTCCCTCAATGGTCAGGATCCCATCCTTTTCCGTCAGGGCGCTGAGCCAGAGCCTGTCCACAGGAACCGACGTGGCTATCTCCTCCAAGAGCCGGACCGGCCCCGATCTCTGCTTCTCAAGCTCTCTGATAACGTTAAACTTCTCCTGTATCTCCCTTGTCCTTTTCCTTATTCTGGCTATCTCCCGGGTGATCTTGGCGTAGGAATCCAACTCACTTTTGAGCTGCCTCTGCTCCCCTTCCAGGTCAGCCAACTCACCGCTGAGACTCAGATAAAAATAGGTCATAAGGGTGATAAGGCAGAGGACAGAGAGAAAGTAGATGCTCACCTGCCTCCTTATGTTTTCCTGTTTTCTGGCCGCCCTGAAGGGGAGGAGATTTATCCTTATCATTTGTCGCCTATGCTCCGAAGGGCCAGACCAACTGCCACACCGGCCCGGGGCGCCATCCGTTGCAGGTAATCGGTATCAAAGAGCCTCTCATCCACCACCAGATATTTAAAGGGGTTCAGACCTGCCACCGGGATGTTTGTCTCATCCTCCAGGTGACGCCTGAAGCCCGGGGTCTCACTGGCCCCTCCACTTACAAAGATATTTGTCAGGGATTCATCAGGATAGGTGTTGGCCACAAAGTCGAGGGCATGCTTGATCTCTGTGATCCACTGCAGCACCGTATCGGTTATGATTCTCTCAACATCCGATCTCCTGTCGTAGTCCAGCTCAACACCGCCCAGCTTCATCTTTTCAGCCTCCTCATAGGAGACCTGGAACCGGGACATGATCGCCCTGGTTATCTGGGCACCACCGTAAGATGAATCTCTGGAGAAAACAGAGATCCCCCTGTGGACGGTATTTATTCCCAGTTCATTGGCGCCCACGGTGACAATGGCGTAGCTTCCCTCCGGGTCATCCAGGCTTATCTCTGCGGCATTCTGCATGGCAAACACATCCACATCTACGACCCCCAGGTTCAGATTGGCGGCCTGAATCAGGGACACGTACCCGTCAATGACATCGCTCTTCCCTGCCACCAACAGGACGTCCATCTCCTCGTTCAGTTCTGAAGCCCCTTTTTCCTCCGTGGTCTCCTCCAACCGGTCCCCGGTGTTGAGGACGGTGTAGTCAAGGTTCACCTCGTTAATCCCGTAGGGGATATACTTCTCAGCCTCCTCCTTTATGGCCCTTTCTATGTCCGGATCGTCCATCCTTTGGAGGAGAATCTTTTTTGCTATTACCGAGTAGCCGGAAAGGGATACGGCCACGTTCCTGTTTTTTACCTTCAGATTCCTGAACAGCCTTTTTACTGCCCCTGCCACGGCCTCCACATCCTTTACAGAGCCCTCCACAACCGCGTCTTCAGGGGTACCTATTATCCCGAAGTTCCGAAGGGTCCTTCCGCGCTTGGAATGCTCGATCTCCACGGCCTTGATGCTGTGGGAGCCTATGTCCAGCCCCACAAGGGTTTTTTTTCTGGAAGTGGAAACAGCTTTTGAGAACTTCATGGGTTCCTGATCCATCAGGAATCTGAAATCAAGCGGCACCAATGGCCCCGATCCTTCGGATTCCATCTTTTAGGGCGCCCCGCCGGTCCGCAGGGCATTTGGGAGGCGCCAATCTCACGGCCAGAGGGCGGAAAAGATCTGTCCCCGCGGTGCTATCCCTGGGGAAAGACCTTTTCCCTGTCTGACAGGTCAAGGCCGAGGGCAAAGATTATCTTTCTCTTGGTCTCCATGCGGCAGGCCATGCCCTTTTCAACCCTGTCAATTGTAATGGGAGAAACCCCCGCCTTCCTTGCAAGCTCCGCTTTGCTCACAAGGAGTTTCTCTCTTATTTCCCTGACAGCATTCCGATGCAATTTGTCCCTCCCCCAAAAAAATGCCCCTGACCATGTTTCTGGCCAGAGGCGCGGTTCAAGCTGCTTTTTGGCAACCCGGCGGTCATGGCCTTCAGGCTGTAGATCCGTGGCTTTGCGTCTCCGTCTTTCAACGGTTTTGCCCTTTTACCATTGGTTATGTCGATATCAGACTTTTTGATGCTACTAAAACATAAATCCTTACATTTGTCAATAATTTATTGGCATTTTCATGTAAATTTATATAGCTCAACAACATATGGAATGAATTTGATATCGTGTGACAACATGTAGGAATCACCTATTGCCCTTAACAGTAAAAATGTTGTCTGACATGGTTGCCCAGGCCTGGTTGAATCGTAAGAGCTCTGCGTGAACAGGGCAGGATTGCGGGCACCGTGGAAGGGGGGCCCGAGGCCCATGGCGGCTTCTCCTGGTATGGACCGATTAAGATCACGCGGGCCTTTACACTTTGGGGGGAATGGCGACAAGAATATCATCGGCGCGGTCATTACAGGCAGGAGCGGATACTGACGGTGATATCATCGGGGCCATAGCAACATCATCTACCGCGGCACAGCCATAAAGGCAGCCCGGCACTCACCATCCTGACTTGGAGAGAGATTTCGAGCGACCGAGGGGGGCTTCATTTCAGTCCTTCCACCAGTTCGGAGGCAACTCCCCATTATTTGCGGCCTTCACCTCATCGGTCAGTTCGTAGATCTCTTTGGAGATCTTCCTCATATCATCCCTGGCCCTTTTTTTGGCCGTCTTATCTTTATTCCGGGTGGCTTCACGAAGTCTTTTGAGGGAGTCATTCAATTGGGTCTTCAGTGCCTTCATCTTTTTGTAGTACTCATCCAGGGGTTTTTTTTCTTCGATCTTTTTGCCTGGTTTCTGATTGCCCTCCTTTTTCACCTCCGCGCCTTTTTCATCCGGAGCCTCCGCAGGCGGGACCTCGTCTGAGGTCGGCGCATCAGAGCTGAACTCCTCTATGGAAGTAACGGTTGCCTTGGGCACACCCAGCACACCATTCTTGAAATGGAACTTTATCTCTCCACCCTCTTCCCAGTAACGGTCCGTTATGAACTGATGTCCGCTTTTCAGGTGGATGATATGATCTGCAAAGGAGAGAAACGGGTAAGAAAATATTGCGATAATAGCGATAACTGGAACTGCAATCAGCCTTTTCATAGGTGTTCTCCTGGATTCAAGGGAAGACCATCATTTTATCGCAATTTACATAATTGTATTGCCAAGCAACCATATTGTCAACGGCTAAATCATTTTCGCCGGGATAACCCCACGTTCCGAGGGGTTGATCCTGTCAGAAATCGTGCGCCCTGATACATTCTTATCTTTGCGGTTTGTATATTCTCAATAAATCCGGGACCAATACTTTCCATCCCGTCCCGGCGGAACCGAAGGCGCAGGAGGTTTGAGAAGTTACAAAATCATTAGCCGTGGCACAAAACTTGCATTGATATTTTTTGGAGCCATGGAAGCTCAAAAAGCCCATGGGATTATCAGGAAAGGGCGTAATAAGGGGTTCACCTTATCGAGGTCCTTGTTGCAATCGTCATCCTCTCGGTGGGGATGTTGGGAATGGCCGCTCTAACCATGGCGATTATCCAGGGGAATGAATTCTGCGATAATCTGACCACCGCCACCACCCTGGCGCAGGACAAGATGCGAGATATGATGAGGTTAGGGTATTCAGGTACGCCGGCAACCACAACGACTGTTATTGAAAATTACAATTCTATTTCAGGGTATGCCGAATACAAGTAGGGTCAAAGAAACAGACGTGGACAATCCGGTCCCGGGGATGAAGATGACTACTGTAACCTCGTACTGGGATTCCGATAACCATTCGGTTGAACTTAAGACGATTCTTGCCAAATAAGAGGGGGCCGATGCAGGGTTACACAGAAAAGAGGGAACAGGGATTTACCCTGATCGAACTCCTTGTTGCCATGGTAATCGCGCTGGTTTTGATTTCAGCCGTATCCGCCGCCTTTCTCAGCCAGCAGAAAAATTATGCGGTCCAGGAACAGGTTTCCGAGATGATTCAAACCGCACGGGCATCAATGGATATGATAATCCGGGAGATCAGGATGGCAGGCTATGATCCGACCGGAACGCTGCAGAGGGATGATCCCACAGAGGCGGGTGGGGTCCCTTTTGTGGGTATTCCCTATGATAGCAGTCAGTTGGAGATTGTCGCGGATATTGCGGGTACTACTGATGCCGAGGGTAATGTAGTCGGTGATGGAGATACGGACGACGCGAATGAAGACATAGTGTATAAATTCTATGATGCGGCAGATCCCACCTACCCAAATCAGATCAAGAGAAAGACGGGTAATGGGACTTTTCAGCCGTTTGTGGAAAATGTTGAGGCCTTTTCCTTCACCTATTTAGATGCGGACGGCAACGCAACAACCAACACTGCGGATATCCGGCAGATAAAGATTGCCATAACCACCAAGACTGCGGAGCCCGATCCTGATTACTCCCATCCCACCTATTCAGATGGCTATAGAAGATATACCCTGACCACGCTAATTAGACCGATAAATCTTGCACTTTGACTTGCACTTTAAGAGGAGATAACGCTCATGAAGGTGAACCCGTCAACAAGGCCCTCAGCGGTAAAGCTTGGTTTTGGAACTGAGAGTGGCGCTGTCCTTGCGATCGCGTTAATGTTCTTGACCATTTTGGCGATGTTAGGGACAACCGCTTTGAATTTGACAGGGACGGACGTGCAAATCGGCGGCAATTACAAGGCCGGCCTCAAGGCTTTTTACGCCGCACAGGCAGGGCTGGAGGAGGCCAGGGAGAGACTATGCCAGAATTCAGCATACCCCATCAATGATAACCATCCCACCAATACCACTTGGACGGCATTTATCGGGACTGATATAAAATCCCAGAAAAAAGGATACGATAGCTCAAATGGGAACCACATTAGGGTGGCCAGCCTTCAGACAGACCTCGATTATACAGTAAAGATAACCCACCTGCTCGACCCGACCGGGAATATTGTCTACTGGGGAGACGAAGACGGTGACGGGATCTGTGAAAAGACCACCACCTCCGGTCCGGATATGAGAAACATCTATCTAACCATCAGTTACGGGGCTTTCGGCAGTGCCCAAAAAACAGTGGTGGCAGAGATGACGCCCCGGCCCCCCGTAACAGTGCCTGCGCCTCTCTACGTGAACGCCTCCACGACCATCCAGGGGAGCAGCACCCACATCATCGGCACCAACCACCCGAGCTGCGGAACCGGAGATGATTTGCCCGGAATAGCCTCAACTCTTCCTCCTGGTTCAGTGACCCAGCACGGCAATCCCGAAATAGTGGGGGTTAATGGCCCTGATGATATTGTCTACAACGGCACGCCCATGGATATCCAGGCCATGGTGGATGCCCTGAAGCAGAGCCCGGATTTCTCCTATACGGTAACCAGCGCGACCCATACCGGGATGAACTGGGGGACCCCCACACCGGGCGACACCCTGCAGGACGCCTTATCCTGCAGTGAGCATAACGTGGTGTACTATGATACGGGGGGGACCGATATAAGACTGTCCGGGGGCTGCACAGGATGCGGGATACTTCTTATTGAGGGCGATCTGAGTATCTACGGCAATTTCTTATGGTACGGGCCTATACTCGTCACAGGATCGGTTATCTTCACGGGTGGCGGAAATAAGAACGTAACAGGCACGCTGTTAGCAGGAGGATCGGTTGACGCAGACGTGGTGGGCGGGAATGCGAACATCGTCTATTGCAATGATGCCATAGATCAGGGAGCCTATCGCCCTTTGATGCTCCTCACCTGGAAGGAGGATATGGATAAGATGTAGGGTTGCTTCATGGCTTTCGAGAGGTATCTCCCTAAACCACGAGCATTCTTCCCATTTCTTGACAGAACGTACCGTTAAGTGGTATTATTCCATGGTCTTGTTACAGACCTTCTTGAAAGCCTTCAGGTTTGTGGAACTGACGCAGGGACCGGGCATGAGAGTATTCCAAATTACAGATAAGAGAGAACAGGGATTCACCCTGATGGAAATGATGGTGGTTATCGCGGCCTTGGCCATAATGGCCGCCATTGCCATCCCCTCTTTTATGTCCATGCTCCCGGGGCTGCGCCTGAACGGAGCTGCCAGGCAGGTTATGACAGACCTCATGGCCGCGAGGATGAAGGCGGTTAAGGAGAACAATGAAGTGAGGGTTTTTTTCAACAGCCCCGGAACAAATCAGTATCAGATACTGGATGACGACGACAACGATGGTACCGCTGATACAGGGGAGGTGTTTACAACCAAAAACATTCAGGACGAGTATCACGATGTGACTTTCAGCGCCACAACCAATCCTATATTTTATCCGAGAGGGACCGCGTATGGAACCACCGTAACCGTGACCAATACTTCCGGTTCAAGAGATGTGAAGGTCGCCATTACCGGACGGGTTAAGATTCAATAAGGAACCTGATTTGAAAGAAGACACCATGTTAAGGTCCCAAAAAAAAGATGCTAACGGCTTCACCCTTATCGAGGTCCTGGTTGCGATTGTAATCCTCTCCATAGGGCTCCTGGGTATGGCCTCTCTGACAGTTGGGGTCATAAACAGGAACAAGTTCAGTAACGATCTGACCACGGCCACGACCCTGGCACAGGACAAGATGGAGGATATAAGGGGGCTTGCTTATTCAAGTGTTGTGAGTGAAACAAAAGCGGTGCTTCCATCGCCCTATGACGAGTATAAGCGGGAAATTACCGTCACCGACAACAACCCGGCAACCGGTATGAAAACGGTAACCGTAAAGGTCTACTGGGGAGGCGCCTCAAAGGAAGATCATAATGTTGAACTGAAAACCATTATTGCTCAATAACAGAGACTGCCCATGCCCTATTCTGAAACAGTCCGGGAACCTGGTTTCACCCTGTTGGAACTGCTCATTGCCATGGCAATTGCCCTGGTGGTGATAACATCCATAGCCAGCGCCTTTATCAGCCAGCGCAAGACCTATGCCGTGCAGGAACAGATCTCGGAGATGCAGCAGAATGCAAGAGCGGCCATGGATATAATGAGTAGAGAGATCAGGATGACAGGATACGGGGTCCCGAGACCTCAGCCGGCGGCTGATCTCTCATACTGGATCGATTGGGTTTCAGGCGTTACCATGGACAGCAACCCGAAGATTCAGCCAGGGAACGATGGCGCCTCGGACCCGGATGAGAAGTCGGATATAATTCACATTGCGGCCTGCTTTGACGGTCCGGCGGCCACGCTTTCATCCAATGCTTTATCCGGCGACACGACCATTGATGTCACCCCTGTTGGCGGCACCGTGAGCGAGCGATTTGACACCAGCGACGAAAAGGTCATCTCCATTGGCGGGTTCGAAAATGCCGTGATAACCGGCATTGCAGGGAATACATTAACTATAGATACCGACCCGACAACAGCAGGTAATCAGGGGCTGAGCAAGGACTATGATGTCTCAGCAACCACAGTGAATATTTGCGTTGTTAAGGTCATCAGCTATTCCATTGTTCAGGAGACAGAGGGTTCAAGGACAATTTATACATTGAAAAGAAACGAAAATTTAGGGGCTGGTCGCCAACCTCTGGCTGAAAATATAGTCGATTTGCAGATCACCCAGGCGGGCGACACCATAGATATAAATCCTTTAACAGCCCAGACAGACAAGCCCGACCCCGATTATCCACAAAATAGCGGGTACAGGAGATACGAACTGCGCACTTTTATAACTCCCCCGAACCTGCTCATTAACTGACTGGGTTCTGCTGTTCGTATGAAAAGAAGGGTCTCTGATGTTTCCTTATAAACTCCAACCTGGAGGGTGACACCGTGAGGCTTACAAATTCATGCCAAAACGAACGGGGTGCCGCCCTTATCATCAGCTTGATGTTCTTAGCTATCTTAGGACTATTAGGGATCACGGCGGTTGTGATGACGACAACGGATATGCAGATCGGCGGCAATTACAGGGCGAATGCGCAGGCCTTCTCCGACGCAGACGCCGGGGTGAATTACGCAATTGCCATGATGGAGGCAGGTCTTAAGGCCAGTCCACAAACGTTCAGTCTTCCCACAACCGTTGGGGGCACCTCAGCGCTCACTTATACTGTGCCAAGCGGCTTCTCATTTTCGATCTCAGACATAACAATGTTAGGGGCAAACACTTATTCCTTTACAAGTACCGGCAGCGGTCCTGGCAATGCACAGGCCCTTGTCGCAGCGACCTTCTCCGTTTCCAGTCCGTTTAATTACGGGATTTTTGGCGTTATTGGAATGGCCATGAGCGGAAACGGTAGAACGGACAGCTACAATTCGTCGGTTGGCCCATATACCTGGGCAACACACAGTACAAACGGGGATGTTGGAACCAATGCCACCGGTGCAGGGGCCATCAGCCTGTCCGGGAACGCCAAGGTCTATGGCGACGCCCAGGTAGGCGTGGGAGGTGATCCAAGCACTGCGATCACCACAAGCGGCAATGCAGCCGTCGTTCCGCCCGGGCAAAAACTGGCTGCGGATGAGGCCAAGGATATGACGCCTCTTGCACTCCCCAGCGGGGGAATACCAAGGTCCGCCTGGAGTCTTTCAGCGAATGATAGCGAGACCATCTACTCCGGCACGTATCGCCTGCCCGGCATAAGCATCACAGGGAATGGCGTCGGGGAGATAAGCGGAGATGTGACATTGTACGTGACCGGACACATAACCATTTCCGGAAACGGACGGTTGAGCGTCCTGGCGGGTGGGTCTTTGACCATATACGTTTCGGGAAACGTGATCATCAGCGGAAATGGGATTACTAACAATACCTCGTACCCGGAGGACCTTCAAATCTACGGCACCTCCACCTGCGCCAGCATAACCATCCACGGCAACGCGGATCTGTACGGGGCCATATACGCGCCTGCAGCCAGCGTGGCGATCTCGGGAAACGGGGATATCTACGGATCGGTCATTGGCAGGAGCGTGGCAATATCCGGAAACGGTAACGTCCATTACGACGAGGCCCTCCAGACGGCGGGCCCTTCCACCGATCTTCAGCTGATCTCATGGAGAGAGGAGATGTGAAAAAGGCCTTATTGCCACCAGTCGGGGAGCAGACCGCCGTTTTTTTCCTTCACCTCTTTCTCCAGATCCTCCAGCTCCCCTGATATCT
>Ga0136651_10000600_pt1 | contig 19969 bp, 37 predicted proteins | sample Mar14236cmmetaG_FD_94867 | JGI IMG/M metagenome (GOLD analysis project Ga0136651, IMG submission 94867) | Marine hydrothermal vent microbial communities from Guaymas Basin, Gulf of California to study Microbial Dark Matter (Phase II) - Marker... ... | reverse complement strand
TGACGCGTCAAGCTTAAAGAATGGTATCTGGTATCCTGATGAGCCAGTATGCAAGATAAGAAATGCACCAGAATGGGTAAAAAGGCAGCGAAAAATAGCTAAAAAGGTAAGGGAAAAGAATAAATACTTTACGCTTGAAATGCTAAAGCATAGAGCAAGAATCACAGCAGCACTTGAAGGGTTAGACCCTGATAAACCACATTCAAGACAGCTAAAAGAGTGGTTTGAAAAGCATAAAGAGCTATCTGCAGAAGCAAGAAAAAAATGGGCTGACAATGCCAAAAAAATGAAAGGGAAAAATCAGGGTTAGACCATAGTAAAAATATGCCATCGAAGCAGGACTTTTAACAGAAATGTAACCGTCGAAGCAGGGTTTTAAGGGGGTAACTCGATTTTGGTATATGATTAACTGGTCAGTTAAGAAAATCTATTTTAACGCCAATTCAAAGGGTAAAAAAGAGGGAAATGCATTAAACGAGTGAAAAAGGAGGGATAATATGAAAATGAAAGAGCTTGTGTGTGAGTGTGATACTTTGCTTAGACAGTATGAAGCACGGATGACGAAGTTTGGGCGAACCATTGTTAATGTTCTAAAAGATATTATACCTGATTTAAGTTTTTCATTAGGATGGACAGAACAGGGTATAGATGTGATATGTTTTTGGGCTGATGAACGGTTTTATGATACTGCACGACCTGAAAGTTTGCCACAGATAATTGATGAATTTGTAAATCAAGTTGTTCCTGATAAGTTTTTTGAAATAAGCGCACCATGGGGAGTGTGGGTTACGAAAGAGGAAGCGGAGGAGATACGAAAACGTTTAAGAAAACTTTTTGAGGAGGGATAATAATGGATATATTCAAAAAATTTCTTTCATTTTTCAATGATGTTTCCCCTTATTTAGAAACTAATAGCATATCATTTACACCTTCAGCTCAGCAGAAAAAGGAATACGATAATATTACACAAGTTGATATTATAGATGGTTCGTTGATACTTGAAACTGCAGAAGGTATAACAACATTTTTAAAGCCAAAATTTTTGGAGCATTTTGATGAATTAGTTGGTATTGATCTTTTAGTGCACCTTCATTCCCGAAAAATAGAACTTGGGCTATCATTTCGGGGGGGATTGATCGTGTTTGACGGCGAGCTGTCCTTAGACAATTTCAAGCTTGGCGAGGTTACAAATCTCAATAAATTATTTAGTTAAAGAACTGCCTAAGGAGAGAGGAGGGATTCATATGAGTATTTTTACTGGTTACACAGACAGATGGGGGCAAAGAATAAAAGAAGGTGATGTTTTGGGTGAAGAAGGTAATCCTTTTGCGGTTGTAGTTTGGGATAGTCAAGACAATCGGTTCCGTTTAAAATTTCTTCCAGAAGGTGTTATTGACCACTCAAGAATGACGTTAGAAGATTGGTTTGACCATTGGAAATATACCGACTGGAAAGTTTTAGGTAATATTCATGAAAATCCCGAGTTAATCAAGAAAAGAGGGATAACATGATCAGAAGAATTTTTATAAATAACGAAATGGTGGGGTGGATTTCAGGAAAAGTACAGGGTGTTTATATTTTGGAATTAGATTTTGAATCGATGGAAAGTCTTCCGACAAAGTGTAATAGGGTTGAAGCAAGGGATATATTTAAAAGCTTTGGGTTTAATAATCCTGATAATGAAGAATATTTCAAGGAGTATGAAGAATTTAATGGTATTTTGAAAGACCTTGAGAAGTTGTTCAAGAAAATATTCAAAGGTGATGTTTCAATGATAATAAAGGAGGGGTTCATATGAGTGTTGATACTCTGTTTGAAGGTTTAAAGAATATTCTTGAAATTATGAATAACCTTGTTCCATGGGGTTTAGAGGTTGAAAGTAATTTTTGGAATCTTACGTTTAGAGGCATCTGTTCATTTGTGGCGACTAACAACGAGTTAATATTTACGGATCAGGTTCGGGACATTAACGAAAAACCAAATTTGGGTTTTAACATAACTAAAAATTTTTTGTTATACCTTTTAGAAGATGGTTTCAAAATAGAGTTTAAGCAAACTTACCGTGGGTCTTTGGTTGATTTTACCCTTATGATTATTTGTGAAGGTCATTGCTTGAAAATCAAAGTATATGATATCGATTACGATGTAGCAAAGGAGGCATTAGAAAAAATAACTAAGGAGATATATAAGATTAGAGGAGTTAGAGAGAGTAGAGAAGGTGATTAAGTTGAAAAATATTTTTGATTTGCTTGATGATTGGAATATCTCATGAATTACTTGATGGGATAGAAGCAGGAAAGGTGTGTTCCCTGTGTGGAAATTAAAAAAAATTGAAGGAGGAGTGATATTATGAGTAATTCATTTAAATTGAGTGTCAAATCGAATGTTGATGTGTTAAATGAATTAATTAAGAATTTCAAGAGCCTTTTAGAAAACCTATCGATAGTTGTAAAAGATGAGCGTGAAGATTTTGCTGTTAGCGTTAAAATATCCTTACCTGCTAAATATGTTGACGCAACGGTCCACCTTTTGCAAGAGCTAAGGAGTGATAAGAATGAGTGATATTTGGAAAGCACTTGAAGATTTGAGAAATGAGATTCAAGGCAAACCACAAAAAAAATCGAAACGCTTGTGGGAGATAGAAAAGATGTATGCTGATATCCTTGATATATCAATGTCCGAGCTTGTATTTATTGCTGTGAAGCTTGGGGGTAGTTTGAAAATAGAATTGGATATATAACGAAAGGAGGAATAATGTGATGGATGATACTTTTTCTGAAGTCTTGAAGAGTATTTTTGAAGATAAAAATATCTTCGATTTGATAGACGAGTTAAGAGATGAATCATTAAGCAGAAGAGATAAATTATACTTTGACATCACAGGTGATATTGCAGGTAGGCTATTAGTATATAGAAAAAAACATAAACTAACGCAAAGAGAATTAGCCAAGAAACTTGAAGTACCTTTTGAATATATTCAAGGAATAGAGGCAGGAGTAGTTAATCTTTCGATAAAGGAACTTGTCGATATTGCAGTGAAGCTTGGGGGTAGCTTGAAGATAGAGTTAGATGTGTGAAGGGAGGAATAATGTGATGGGTGATCTGATAAAGGGAATTATTCTTTTGCTGAGCCGCTATTATGTTCTCAAAGAATTGGATATTGACAATCTGCATTTTGATGTTAAGGAACACCAGTTTGATTTGGCAAGCAACAAACTTGTATTTGCTATTCGTTTGAAACAATGTTTAATAGCAAGTCCCGAACCTATTTTTTGGTTTAGCATTGATGGATTTCAAGCAGAAATAAAAAAATTGCGAATGCTATGGGGCAACGAAGCAGAAGAAATAAAGATAGAACTTTGCACTGATTCAAAGACTCTTGTTGTCCAAGAAGGCGAAGCTATCATACTTACGTTTGATTTATCACCGATTTACCGATGTGACGATGCAACGGATATAATCCTTGAAGCTTTGGCAGGAGTATTAAAATTAGATTATTCATTCCTAACGTCTGATTAGTCAGATAGGAGGCGCGGTTCGGGGAAAAAGTGTTTTCAAGATAAAGTAAAGGAGGTCATTGAAAAGTGGATAGGGGCATTCGAGAGATTGTAGGAATAAGTTTAGATTTCTTGATGGATGAAATTGAAAAAGTGTTTTGGAAGTTTCGAAAATTTGTGAGAAAGCAGATTATAAGAAAAGTAAATGGTATTGATGCTACATGTGATGTGTGTGGGAGAAAAGTGCATGATTTTATAGCACCAGACGAAGATTGGATAAAAGTGGTAGGGCATGAGGGTGGAATTCTTTGTTATGACTGCTTTTGTGAGATGTGTAAAAGCAAAAAGATTTTTCCTGTATGGGTATTAGAACGGTATGAAAAGAAGTATCCACATTTAATGTGATTTATTGCAGTATGAAAGAGGTGAGAAAATAACCGAAGGAGGTTGGTTTGAATGGAGGTGGTTGTTGAACCTAACGCTGTTATAATCTTCCTTTTTGGTGTTTTCTTTGGATGTGTTATAGGTTTTATTCTTGCATATATTTTAAGAGAATAAATTAAGGTGAGGTGAATAACATGCCTGATAATAAGCTTTTGGAGCATTTCAAGCTAAGAGTAGCAAAATCGTTTAATATGTTTGGACTTTGGGATTGCGAGCACTGCTATTTTCGAAATACTGATCCAAGAATTTGTAAGATATGTGATAGGCTTTCAAGAGCATTTATTTGGTTCGAGGAATTAGAAGAAACGTTTAGTAAGCTAAAGGAAAAAGGTGTGGAGTATAGCGATGAAGTGATTGACTTTATTTACGATTACCTGATGTCAGAAACGGCCGATAGTTCTTTAGGACTTATAGAAGCTATTATTAACGAAGCAAGAAAAGTATTCGGGGATGTGAGAATAAGATTGTGCATTTATATGGATTGGGATATGGCAGTGGATGATATGCTTTTGATATCTATTGCTTGCGATTCTGACTCAGCGGAGAAACTTGAAGAAGTTAGAAGCAAGTTTAGAGATGAGATAAACGAAATTGATCTGCCAATACATATTACTTGCGATTTTCCAACCAAAAATGAAGAACTTAATATTGATGAACTTGAAGGTATTATAGCAGGTGTAGTGAAAGAAAAAGGTTTCGATGAGATGTATCTTACAATAGAGAAGAAGTTGAACGCAGCATACATTTACATTCCAGTGAAAAAATTTAATGTAGAAGTATCAAGGAAGTTTGGTGCTATTAGAATGACGTTAGCAACGCTTAGGATGTTTATTGAAGTGATACCACTCTTTAAAGGTGAGTATATTGGTAGCAATATGAAATATTATAAATTAGATGATAGAAATTAGGGTGTGATGAGCGATGAGGGAGATTAAGTTTAGAGGCAAAAGAGTAGATAACGGAGAATGGGTATATGGTTTCCTTGTAAAATTTGAAAACCCCGATGGCAAAAAAGGCACTTTTATTCTTCCAGAAAATTATAAAATAAACTTTAGCGTGCTATTTCAAAAAATATACAAAAATATTGTAAGTGGGTTTTTGCGAGTTAATCCTGAAACTGTTGGGCAGTACACAGGGATGAAAGATAAAAATGGCAAAGAAATATATGAAGGTGATATTATTGATGTGGATGGAATACCATACAAAGTAAGATTTGGACAATTTGTGGATACAAAGGGACATCATCAGTGTGGGTTTCATTTGTTTGATATAGAAGAAAAGGTAATCGTTCCTCATTTGGGGTATAACATTGATGAGAAGCCACAATGGGTAGTAGTTGGGAATATTTATGAAAATAAAGGTGTTCACTAAGTAAGCAGGTTATATTAGTCACCCAATTGCGTCCGATTTGCGTCCAATTTGTGTCAGATAATAAAAATGCCCCCGTTTCTGGGGGCTAATGTTTAATTTATTGAGTTATGGGGGTATGTCAAAAGCTATATGATACACTTGCTTCAACAGGAAAGCTAAGTTCAAATGGAGCACTTATAGGATACTTTTCAGCCTTTGCACCAACTAATACACCAATGCCTAAACCATTCCATGTTTTATTATAGCCTAAATATCCTGCAAATGTCAAACCATAAGTTTTAAAGTAATCTGGTGTAGAAGCAATAGCCTTCATTTCTACAGTAAAGTCTTTAATACAGATATTGTAATCAGCTATAAGTGATAGGTTATAAGGCACATCAAGTATGGTGGTAGGTGAAGCAAAATTTTTAAGAGAATAGTTTGTTGCTGCTACAGCACTGATGGTAAAATCCGTCTTTGGCAATACAAATGAAAATGCAGAAACTACAAGTATCAATGCTATACACAGTGCTATTATTAATCTCATCATCAACCCTCCTTTCATACATTCTCATTAGCAGTTATACCCTCATTTAACTCTGCCCATATCAAGCATATGTTTACATATTCAGCAGTATCAGTAGAACTTATATTTTCAATCTCTATGATATAAACTGTATCAGGCTTTAAAATTAGTTCTGCACCTGCAAGCTGTGCAAGATCACCACCTGTAGCAGACTGGTTGGACGTTGCACCACCAACAAGTGTTTCAAGCCACAACGTTCCACCAGAATATGAAGGATTGCTTTTGACACTTGATAAGCTTGTTACAGTTGCATTATCGTTTAAATTGTTTATTGTAAGTGGGCTTGTACCTTCATTAGTTACCGTTGCATCTTTCAGTAGCCTTAATACTGTTGAAGCACCAAATGAACTTAAGTGCAGTGTTTTAAAATGGACATACGAGTTTGCTGCTGTTTTAAAGCTATAAGTTACCTTGGCACCAGCACTCATATCAGTAATTGAAACAATTGTACTGAATAGCTTACCACGGTGTGATAGCTGATGATTATCCTGTATTACACGCAGAGCACCAATTATATCATCGACAAAGCTGATTACCTTGTTGGAAGATGAATAGGTTTTGCCTGTAAGCATTGAATAACCTGTGCTCATGTAATCATCTCCTTAGAAGTTCAAACTTATTCCAAAACCAACTCTTGGCTTAAACTTGCCATGGATTGTGTTCTTCCAACTATTAGCTAATATACCATGCAGTTCGAGTACTTTTAATTCCTTTGGTGTATAGCCTAATGAAACTCCTATGTTCTTTGTTGAAACACCTGCATTGAAACTAAAATTGCCTTTCCTGAACAATTCTTTCATAACAAATAAGTTATATTTGCCATCTACAATTGAATATACTTTCTTTATACCATGGTGTTTATATAGTGCATTTATTTTATCAAGCAATTGTTTCATTGTGCTAAGCGTTGGATTTTGGAAGAAAAAATACCATCGCTTCGATTACTGCACTGATTATGCCTTTTATATTTGTATCGATATAAAAACCATCTGCTTGTGCAAGTTGTTCTACAATGCTAATAGCTTCTTCTTTCATTTTCTTGTATAATGCTTCAAGTTCTTCTTTGGTGATCTTACCGTCTTCTAATGCTTTCTTCTTTTCTTCTTTTAGTTTCTTATAGCTTTGTTCAATTGCTTTTGTAGCTATTTCAGCATAGTAGACTATCTTCTCTACAGGTGAAACAACGTTAGGATTCTTATCTAATGCTTCTACTATTTTTCTGAGTGCACCTGTAAATTCAGGTGATATTGTGATTATTGTTTCTACCACCTTGTTAAAATGCTTGACTAAGAAGTATATCAACCAAAACACTCCTACTCCTATGCCTATCCAGATTAAAGTGCTAATCATTAATATCTACCTCCTTAGCATAAGGCTCGAAATTAAGTTCTGACCACCATATTACTGGTATATCCTCCTTAGTATCCTCCTTAGTACAAGGTTCAAAGCTAAGCTCTGACCACCAGATTACTGGTATATCAAATCCATACCAGTAACCAGTGATTTCTTTGTTTGACCCCATAGTGTTAATAACTGATTTGCACATAATATCACTCCTCTTTTAATAATAACACATCATCTTCTATTATACACTCATCATCTTTTAATCTTGGATCGACTGCAGGAGAATAATCAAGATAATCCATAGGCAGCAATATACGCTGTATATACTTATCTGCTTCCTCTGATACTTTTATCTTATACATGCATATTTTATGTTTCCTGAAATTATATTCAGGAAAAGCCTCATGAATTATCTTAGTCCAGAAGCCAACGTATTCTCTAAAAGCTTTTTCAAATAATTTTCTATGCCTAATTGTAGGGCTTTTTAATTTGCCTCTCTTTGTCCATGCTTTTCTTGTTATATCTGCAATGGTTTTTAACTTAACCAAGTCAATTTTAATCTTCAATGGTATCATCCCCATCATAGAAAATGCTTACCAGTTTATGCCTTAGTTCATCCACTTCATTAAACGTATGGCTTAGCCTAAGCTTGTCGAGAACAATCAAGCTTATGTATTCGTTTACTATATCAAGTATCATCTTAAAAGCCTCTTCATCGAGAGCAAGGATAAAACTCTTCTTCTTGCTTTTTCTTACCATTTTACATCACCCCAGTTTCCTTAACCACAATTTTCTTTTCACGCCCTGCATAAAGAAGTACCTCTATAACAGTTATTGGCGAAGGTGGAAACATTTTTTGCTGGGCATAATAATCGTTTACCCATGATGGTATGGTTATATGTCTTCTTAGTATCCGCGTTACTTTTTTGTTGTGCGAATCATATTTCCATTTGCCTGTTGATAAATTTGTTGGAATATGTGTATGCCCTGCTATGTAAGCATCTACGCCTTCTATAGCGTCAGCAAAATATCTTGATTGTCTTGCTGACTTCTCCATAAATCTTCCCCCACTCGAACCATGAGTAACAGCTATTGAGTAATTTGTCCTTCTCTTAGTGCCTTTACCAATCTTGCCTTTGACAGAAATATCAAGCACAAACATATATTTAGCAAATGGTATATCAAGAAGATAGCAAATATTTTCTATCGTAGAATCATCTGTTTCTTTGAGGCTTCTATACTCATGATTTCCAAGTACAACACCAAGTATTCTATCTTTAAACGGAACTAAGAAATTATCCCTGAATACTTTTATAGATTCACTTGGTGTTAATTCTTCTTCGTATATATTACCTATTGAACGTTTGGTAGAATTGTTTATAACATCTCCTAAGTATATAATGTAGCTATCCTTATAGCTTTCAATGACCTCAAGAGCCTTTCGCCAATAACTACCAGCAGAACCTATGTGTAGATCACCAATAGGAAGCAAACTAATAACTTCACCATTAAACTCGTAAGAAAATACAGGAATTTCAATAGCCATTTTTGCCTCCTTTCCTATACATCAGGCACAATAATTACAAGTTCACGTTCAACGAGTTTATAACCATCTTTTTCCCAATAGAACGCTATATAGTAAGCATCACCGCCTTTAAGATCGGAGTATGTATCAGGTGAAGCATAGAACTCAACGTAGTAGTAATCATCATTACCGTAATTAATAGGCAGTGGAACAAGCTGTGAAGGTGTAACTTCAGGTGTCTCTAAAAATGCATTGTAAGTATCAGGAGTTACAGGAATCCAATTAGTTCCATCAAAGGCTTGTGGTTTAAACCTTACAAAAACTGTATCTTTGTATCTTACTTTTTGTGCCATTGTTCATCACTCCTCATCAATAAAATCACTAAGCGTTCTGAATTTATTTGCAAGCTCTGATATGGTTTTGTAAATATTTGCTACCTCAGACAATGTTCTAAAAAGTATTAGAGCAGTTTCAGATATTTCAATGAGTGTGGAAAGGTTTTGTAAAATAAATTGTGCTGTTTCAATAGAAGTATTTATTTCGGCTTTGTGTAAGCTTTTTAATTCTATTGAATTATTTAGCTTACTCTGTATTCTGTCGACACTTTCTTCGATACTTGCTAACTGCTTTGTTAGTTTCGTTGTGTTATCACTAAGTAATGATAATTGCTTTGCTAATTCTTGCTTAGTTTCTACAATAACAGGTGTATCTTTTGCTACAACGCCTTTTTCTTCTACCAACGTATTTAGATAATGCTCAATTACTGTGAGATCGACAATTTCTATAAGTGAAGATAATTCTTTTGTAGTTGTTTTAACACTTTCAGCGACAACAATAATATTACTAATTATTTGTTGCATCAATTCATTGGAAACACTAATATCTGTACTGTTCAGCTTTGTTATTTGCAACCCAGCAGATAGCTCGTTTAAAGCCTTTTTTATAGTTTTTACAATAGAAGGAATGTCAATTTTTTCTCGCAATATAACTTCTATCATTTGAGCAATATTTTTAAGTACTTGTATTGTTGTTTTTATAGTCATGTCTATACCATTAGAGACATTCACTCTTAAACTCTCTAAAGTGTTTATCTGTAATAATAATGATTTTGATAGTTCTGCCGAAGTTTGTAATCCCTTAATTTGGTTCAAAATTAAACCACCAAGAGTGTTTATATGCTTTTTAAATAATTCCGCAGCAAATATAGAAGGATTAGCTTTCTTGCTTTTTATCTCGCTTAAAGAGTTTAAAACACCTATTGCGTGTTGTACGAGTATTTCTTGCGTGCCAATAGTAAGTAATTGATTATGCAAAGTGTAGTTTGTGGCTTTGATCCATGTATCAGAACGTGCGTCAGAGGATATGCGGATTTCGTAGATATTACCATCAAAATAATAAGAACCTCTATTATCTCTACCAATATTTAAAACACCTTGAATAGCTCCTCTTGACTCTGTTAAGAGCGTACCTGAGGCTATTGTTGTTGTATCGCGAAAAACACTATACGTGTTGCTTGCTTCTGAAAAAACCATTGAAACATAATAATTTATGTTAGCACTAAATGAGCTAACATTACCTACCCAAAAATTTTTGTCTGTATCCGCAATACCTCCGCTTAATGTCGCATTTGTGTCAAATCTAAACCCATACTGTTCTTCGTACTCCCCAAAATTGCGCGTTAGTACCGCACAGCTACCTGTAAAAGTTTCTACCTTACAATATGCTTCTATTGTCATATTGTCGTATGTTGGTATGTTTGAGCCCGCAAGGATATAATCATTTGCTCCATCAAAATTTCGATAATATCCATTACTTGACAATACCAATGTTGACCCATAATTAGTTCCATCGTTACCATTGCCTGTACTATCTTCCAACGTTGGTCCCATATGCATAACCAGCTTGTAATCATTATCCCAAACTGCTGGTGGATCAGAAGCATCGGCTGCTTCAGAATTACCATAATACACATAAAACTCAGTGTCTGATGTCGAAGAAACAAAAGGTAATTTTACGTGATAGACTGCTATTTGTTGAGTATTGTCATGCACTTCGCGTTCAAAACTTAAAAGAGTAGTGCCATCATTAGCCGCGAAACGTATATCAGAGCCGTCTGACTTTGCGTGTGTAAATATAGGATTATTACTCAGGAGAATGACTTTGACAGGAAAATTTGTTAAGTCTGCGTCTATCTTGGTATGATCTATTGTGAGTTTTTGTCGCCTATTCCAGCCACTTAACCAAGCCATGTCAAATCACCTCTGTAATATTACCTCCTTTATCAATCAAATATCTCTTTTTCTCGTATTGGTTATCAGTATTCAAAATATAAGCCTCAACAACAACAAAATTGCTGCCCTCTTCAACAACTCTGCCATGATATTGTTCAATAAGATTAGCAAATTTTTGTTTAATATCATTGCTTCGCGTTATGGGTGTTGGATAACCGTCCTTCCACTTAGCAACCTCGTTTTCAGTCCCTCGGTTTAAGACGTATACGTATGCGGTTCTTTTTATAGCGGTTTCTCCTTGTATTTCAAAGAAAGGGACTTCAAATAATTCAAGATTTGGGAAAATAGCTTTATCGGCTTCTGGTAGCAAATTACGCTCAAAATCTATATTACCTACTAAAGATACAAAAGGAAGATTCTGAAACTCCTGCAAGAGCTCGTTTAAAGTCATGCTATCAGCCTCCTAAATATCAATTTGTGCTTTCTTCATACGCTTGAATCGTTACATAAACGTCTCTAAGATTTTCTACTGGTGTACCCTGCGGTACAACACATTTAATCCAAAATGATGTAGAACCGCTTGCTGCTATATCAGACAAAGATAATGGTGCTGATTGCCATGTTCCAGGAGAACCTGAGTTATCTGGTGCAAGTTCTATCCATGAAGGATCAGCACCTTCACCAGAAAGCAGATCATTTATCGCTGATACTGATACATCTGTATATTTCCTATCCGAAGCGGTATTACCTATCCAAATTTGTTGCTGTTTGGTTCTGTCATCTGCATCAGCTGAACTGGTTAAGAATTTTGCAAGACCTGAAAGTGTGTTTACACCTTCAAATATCCTTGTGCCTGTGCTAAATGCTACTGCTGTTTGGCCCGAAGATAATGCATCACCAAGATATACTACTCCAGCACTATATCCCCATTCACCTGAACTTGGAGAAGTCGGTGTTGAAGTATTTTTTGTTAGGAGTTGCCCATATGGTTTGCCGCTTTCAAATATCCTAACCTCTGCTGGCTCTTCACTAACATTAAATTGGCTCCCAGAATCACTTAAACTTCCAACTATCTCAACAATCCTTTGTGTCAATCCAGAATCTGAATAAAACTGTAATGCCATTATTTTTCAACCTCCTTTACAACACTATATTCCCCTTCAATTATAACACTTACCAATATATTATCAATCCTATCAAGCCTTACTATTTTATCTTCCGTGGCAATAAAACTTGCAGCGTTGCAACTTAACTTCATTATCTCTTGAGTTGCTTCATCAGGGTCTTCAAAATGCAGAGCTATTTTCTTATCATTGACAGCAATTTGCATACTATCACCTCTCAAAGAATTTCTTATATTTTTTCACTTTTGAAAGAATATCAATTGCATACTGCCAGTTAGATGGTTTCTCACCTTTTTCAATACAGTTGATAATATAAGTAATACCACCATTGTAAGCACATAATGCCCAGAAGTCTAAATTCGTATTAACCTCTTTGCTTTTAAGGGTGTCATAAATATATTTTAAATAAGCACAGCCAAGCTTTATGTTATTTTCTGGTTTCATAACATTACTTACTTCATAACCCATCTGTTTCAAATGCTCTAAAGCAATTGGTGTCAACTGCATCAAGCCTTTATCTTCTGACTTACCAATAGCATCTTCATTAAAACTGCTTTCTTTTTCAATAACTGCCATAACAATTGTAGGCTCTATGCCATTACAATGTTTTTCAACAAGTGTTGCAACATCACGTATATTCATTGAAAAACACGCCCCAATAAAAAACTTATAACCGCCGCAATCGTGCTACCAGATAAAAAAACTTTTAATACCCATCCGCCGATCTGTTGCTTTATCATGTTTTTTACCTTGGTTTCTAAGAAGCCATTCATTAGCATATCAATTATTTTTTGTTGCCCTTTTTTTAACTCTTCGATGTCATCACATAGATTTGATACCCTTTCTTCAAGTTTTGCAAGCCTTTCGTCATGTGTCATCTACATCTCTCCTTTCAAGCAGCATATCCTCATCCAAAAAGCATTCATTAAAAGCTAAATCAAGCCTATATGCAGGTAAATATATCTCATGAAAATCTGGATGTATCGACTTTTTTATAAGCTCATAAGCATCTGGTGAAAAGTAAATTGCCTTGAATTTTACTATATCGTTTAATGGATCAAACCATTCTATGTTGTAAGATACCAGATCGTATATGAAAGTAGCATAATAGTTTAGTATGCGTTTCAACGGATAAAACTTAGTAGGGTGGTATATATTCTTTCGCCACTCACCATTCGCTGTTTTTAATTCGCGTGCAAGCCTATCTAAAACATACAGTTTGTTAACATCAAAAGTTATAAGCATTTACACCACCATATAAATTATACCAAAGTCAATGTAAACTTTACAAATCACATTCTACTTTACAAGTCATATATACATCAAAACGCGGATCAGTTATATCTTTAATTTCTAAGCTTTCGTTGGCAGAAGTAATAGCAAGTAAATCTTTAGAGATAGGAATGGTTGTATCTACCAAGTCTTCAGAAGAGTTATTTGTTATAGTAACTACACATGCATCTTGTTTTTCTTCAATAGAAATCTCTGGAACGTAGCTAAGTGTTTTATATTCAACATCGCTATAACGATAAGTGCCAGCACGCAAACTTCCAGAACCCGTTTGATGGTATCCACCGTCTTGCCCCACAAAAAAGTATTTTGAGGCCGATAAATCCAATTGATATGTTGTGTTTATATACGCATTACCATCATAATACACAGTTATATTGTCGTTTTCTAAAACAACCTCATATGTATGCCAATTACCCTCGCTCCAGCTCGAAGAAGATTCAGCAATTTTAGTTCCATTATAATGCAAAGATAATTTATTGCTTGAATTTATATTTAGTATGAAAACATATGATAAATCTTCAGCAAGTAGCCCAATGTAGTTTGACATGATATAACTTTGGCTTGGTGAATAATATTTACATTTAAAACTTTTTAACCTTTCTGGATGTTTAATGGGCCTATAAAGGGTAGAAACATAAACGCCACCAGACGGTGTTGATTCATTCAAATACAAAGCATTACTTGAAATATAAAAGTATGAGTAAGACCCTTCATCTTCCACCCAGCCATTGCTTATTGTATCACTATCAGCTCTATCAAAAGCATCAATGAAATTAGAAGGGACGGCTTGTTCAATATCTGGAGAATAACCAACGCTTTTTTTAATGCTAAATCTCTTGTGCGAATTAGCCTTAACTTCATCTACATAAACCCACACATTACCAATTGCATTACCAGCATCATCACACTCAATCCAATATGGTATTGCCATTTAGCCACTCCTCCAGAAAGTCAGGTTTGTCTTCAAAAATATACAAGTTATTTGGATTTGCCTTTTGCACATATTCTTCTACATGCTTACAGCACTTGCCAGCATTATACAAGTAAATCATTACATTCTTTCGTGCAAAGTAAAGTGCTAACGATGCAAAACCACAATCAACTGGCAAACCATTCATATTGATTACAATACACTTATCGATCTTGGATTTCTGGATTTGACCCCACAAATCCCAAAATCTACCTTTGTAATCAAAGAAACCCATTTACATCACTCCTTGAATACATAAGTGTATTGTAAACGAATAGCTACATTCCTAAGTGTTATAGCACTGCTACCAGCAGTAGCTTTTACATAAACTGTGGTTTCTGCTGATGGGTCTAAATCACCTAAATTAAGTGTAGCATAATATGTTGTGCCATCAGTTGAAAATGATAGTATAGTTGAATCAGAGCCTGAATAATCAAATATTTCATAGCCTGAAAGTACTACGTCCTGTGCCATTAATGTGGTAGATTCATTCTTGACAGTTATTGTATCAACCATATCTTGGTTTACAGGCAGTGGTGTGTTATTAAAAAGCCATGTGCTACCTGCAAAGCATATAACTGTATCAGTTTTTACTTCACCTAATTGCACTTGCTGATTTACATCATCCCATTCCCATTCATCTGCGTCTAAAGTGCCATCTGTATTTAAAGTAAGCAGAATGCCATTTGGATTGGTTTCACTATAAACTCTTACTTCATTTGGCTGTTCAGAACATGGAATTGTATCAGTATTACTGCCACTACCAACTACATATTTTAAAGTTGTTGCATCTTTGTAAAGCTTAACCATAATCAACCCTCCTTAGAATGGGCAGTCTATATCTATAATAACATAATAGTGCATCTGAAATGTTCTGCCTATATCCGCTTCAGCAAACGTAACTGTGCCAGCATCAGAATCAATTAGCACCTGTCCTGAAGTTGGTGTTCCAGATGTAATTATTTCAGCATCTACGCCAGAACCATTCTGCTCTGGATCGTCAAAAGTTGCTTGCATAAGAAACGTGTCAAGCTCCCAGAAATTAGCATTAGCCGCTTCAGGTATTGTATAAGTGTATGTTCCATCTCCATTATCCACAACAGTTGGAGTTGCAACTGTAATATCGATATAGTGATATTCCCAAAAACGTAGATCATATACTTTTTTGATTTCTAACTCCGATAATGCATCTTTAATTATCCCTTCTGCAACAGTAAAGTAGAAATACTCATCTTGCACAAAATCACCTTGTGAAAAGTCAAACGTTAATTGCACACCATCTTCAAGCTCTATTGTTGTACTATCAACTGTTCTTGGATTATTACCATCATAAGCAACCCATTGTGAGCCATCCCAACCATACCAGTTCGGTGAAGTTAGATCACCGTTATCAGTAAATAGCTGCAAATCAGTTGCGTTGTAAGGATATAATATCTTTTGCGGGTATCTATAAGCAACACCAGACCAGAATAGCTGCGATTTTGCTTCTTCTGCTATATTACGTATTTCTGTTGTACCATCTAAGTGATATGCTGAGTAAGTATCATCACCATTATCAACAGCGATGTATGTATAATTACACCTTGCATTAGGAACATTAAGCACCTCTGTTAGTAAATTCTTATCTCTTTTGCTACCATCAAACCATACATAACCGTCTATATCAAACTGTATATGATCCCAACTTATTAAACCTGTAAGATCAAATGTAGTGGTTTCTGTAGTTAAGTCGGTTTGCAGTATCCACTGTTCAGTTTCACCTAATAGATAACACACATCCTGATCTGGATGTGATACAAGCATTACAGTAGAACCTTGTGGAATACTTGTTTCTGCTATCTGTGTTATTGTGCTATCTAAATCAAGCACATGCAAGGTATAAGGATCACTATCTTCAAGTAGTATGATTCTACCATTAAACCATGTTGCTTGCTTTACATCAAAATCAGCAGTATAGCTGAATATCTTTTCTGGCTCAAACTCCCATGGAGTTTCGAAAACCTCGATGCTTCTCTTGTTAGAACGTACAACAAGAAAAATATAGTAGTCTTTTTGTGTTGGGTCTTTACGCCTGCTTTCACACCAAATACCATCACTTGCTAAATAAAAAAAAGAGCCTTGTTGAATAGAATAAGCGTAAGCTCTAATTGTAGTAGAGCTGTATTGATAATAAGGCAATGCTTCGGAATAAAAACTCGTTTTATCGGGTTTGTAATATGAAGTGCCAACAGAGTAAGGTACTTTAGTCCATACAAACTGCGCTGTGTTTAGCCCGCCGCCTTTTGTTATCTTGAGCAAATAATGAACAGCTCTGCACGAATAAGTTGTATCGTTGTATGCCCAACCGCTAAGCAATTGCACAGTAAACGTAGCTAACGAATCACCAAGTTCTTCGGTTTGATAGGTCAAAAAATCATCTGAAGTCAGCGGGACCGTTTTTGTGTTGAAAATCGATGAGACGCTTTTTTGGTAAATTTCCTCAGCTGGAACATAAAAATTATTATAGTAATAACGATAACCAACACCATCAATCACACGTTGTAAATACAATGTAGTAGCGTTAAAAATACGGTTTGTCGCATTTATATCAAGTGTGTAAAGAACTTTGTTTGTGCGATAATCACCTGTTTTAATTAAAGTTGCAGAAAAGCCACTGCTGGATGCTGGTAAGAAAGTCATAACAGGCGAGTTTTTTGGGACAAACACAGCACGATCAAGCCCTTTGAATGAATATTCATCATATCCTGAATAAGTTACATCTGGGAAAGGCATAGCAAAAAGATACCATTTCCAATAATTTGCAGGTGTTAATTGCATTCTACCACCTCATTGTTAGCTTATATTGAATCACATAACTATCTGTTTCTGTAAACTCAACTGCTTGGCTCAAACGTAAAACTGCGATAAGCCTTGAATAAGTAGACCCCCAAAGTACTGCTATCCCATTTATTATTTGTGGTCCTGTAATGCTACCAGTTGTAGCTATAATACTTCGCCCATCGATATCATCATGTACTTCTCTACTATAACGCCCAATATTAATACCATTTGGTGGAACAACCCCATTGTAATAAGCATCTCTAAGATCCTCATCACTTATTGGCTGTTCATAAACTAAAAATTGTGGGTCATAAGCATAATATCCTTTGCCAAAACTGGCATTTTTTGCTCTGCGAACAACAGTATTATTGAAAACATATTCTTTATCAAGCACACCATTTAAATACTTCTTTATTAAAACCTGTCCTTCAAACATTATTCAGCCTCCCAGATGCAGAAGGTTCGATTTGAATTATGTCAGCAAACCCTAAAAAAGTTGGATAATACTGTTCACTTGTTGGCAATAAAGTTACTGCATAACCAGGCGTTTCAAAACTTTCAAAAAAACGGAGCACATTTAATCTATATCGCTTTTCTTTGCGCACATCTATTGCTTTTGGCAACATCCAAAAAAGGTCTTTTACATCTGTGCCACATATTATCATTAGCTTTTCTATCTTCATGAGCAATCACCTTCACTTTCTGAAACGCAACAGGCTTATACTGCACTGTTTCGCCCATTTTAATTCACACCTGCTTTATAACCTGTTACTTTTAACCACAAATCTCTGTAATTCCCAAACGTTTCACCATCTAAATAAATGCGTATCTTAACAGTATGTGCTGTATCTTTGGCTATTTCACTTACAGTGTAAGGAAAATCATATTCACCATTTTCATCATACCATTTGATTGTAGGAGTATAATAATTTGGGCCAGCAATATCAACAGTTACATTCAACAAACGATAGTTGGTTTCATGAATAACTATCCCACTTTCAATTTTATCATATCCAGTCATATTTGTAATCATAAATAAAGAATTGAATGCAAATTCACCAGAAGAAAATGCAACATAAGTTTCACCTGGCTGTGGTTCTGAAGGAATGGTTAATAAATCATTGTTAGGATCATAAGTCCAGCCACTTACTATTTCACCATTTAGATACGTAGAGCTAAATAGCCTTACTTCTGCTGGCTGTTCTTCTACAGTTACGGTAGTTCCAGAAGTTATTTCACATAACACACGTTTCAGCTCTTCACCTGTCTTTAAATCTTTTACTGTCATGCTAACTCCTCCATATAGCCATACACATATTTGTCAGACATGTTAGTGATAGCACATTCGCTGGTAAGTGCATTGATAATCATTCTAATTCCAGTTTTATCTACAAGTATGTTCTGTGAACCTTCAATGCTATTACCATCTATAAAAACCAAATCCACAGCTTCAACTGCATCTGATTCGGTATGCAACTTTAAAACATAAGTTTTGCCTCTTTCAACATCAAAACGTTTTTCTATAAATGGCTTTAACTCTATCTCATTCCTCACTTACCTTCACCTCCACAGTGTAGTAATCTGCTTTGACCGATACTTCATCATCATTCCATACAAAAATCCTTGCATAGCCGTAATACTTTTTCATTGCAATCACAAGATAGTCTACTATCACCTCTTGAAACTTTTCCATATCCATAAAGATTCCAAAGTTAGCCACATCGTTTACCTGATCACCTGCGGAAACAGTAACTTTTATGCCTTGAAACGTTTCATCAAATCCTTGGATCGTTCTAATAACACCATACTTATTATCAAAATATTCCCGTAATTCGCTCAAAATGCCGTGATACCAGATATCCTCAGTTGGTATTGTAATTTTTACCCCATTCTCTGAAACCTGTGATACTGTTACCAGCTTCAGCTCAGCAGCAAAATCATCTACAACATCTTGGGTTATTATTAATTCACAAGCAAATCTATCATCAATGTCTTTTGCTACTACAAGTTCTACTGGACTATCCGAAAAGTGATATTCACCAACAACAACCTTTGTACCATTATTCAAAACATCCGTACCTTCTGCTACCTTTCGTATCATTCCTGCTGTGATAGTTTCTTCATCAGCTTTAACTACCTCAATACCATTTCGTTGAGGATAATTCAATTTAGGAAAGCCTGAAGTTATTAGCTCAAAAATATCTGTGTAGGGTTGATAACCAACTACTGTTGTTGGTTCTGGTGCTGCTCTAAACACCATAAAATCTTCAATTGTTAAACCCTGTGCAGTTATCTGCATTATTGTGTTATCGATAGTAGTTGCTTCATTAAGTGGTGTAGTATCATATGCTACATAAACTTGTTGATCACTTTCATAAAAAGTTATTGCTAACTTGTTGCTTGAATAACCAAAATCTATTTCTCGTAGCCCTTCAGTCAATGTGGTTACTTGAGTACCGTTTATCGATAAAACACTATCATTTATTGTTACAGTCCACTTTTTCAGTAAGTTGATCGGGTCTATTAAATCAAAAGTAGCATTGTAATCTGCTTCTGTAAAAAGCATTTTTACTTTAAAGGGTAGATCACCAATATAATCCAATGCAACTGTACCATCTTCTATGCGAAAACCTGTTTGATTAATGTAATAAGTCCCGCTAATACCCAAAATATAGTCAGGCATTCTACCTATATCATAAAGCAAAAACAAACTTTCTGGCCAATAAGCACGATAGATTAAAGTACGCTCCACATATATCGGCAAAACCATTCTATCTTCAAGGTG
>Ga0136651_10000599_pt1 | contig 19984 bp, 28 predicted proteins | sample Mar14236cmmetaG_FD_94867 | JGI IMG/M metagenome (GOLD analysis project Ga0136651, IMG submission 94867) | Marine hydrothermal vent microbial communities from Guaymas Basin, Gulf of California to study Microbial Dark Matter (Phase II) - Marker... ... | reverse complement strand
CTAATTTGTTACTTTTACCTTTGTAGGTACCAGTTTTTTTAAGAGGTTTAGTTTTCTTAGAACGCTTTTTTCTTGCCATAATTTAATCTTTAATTGAAGAGTTCTTTAATTTTTTTATGGACCCGTGAATGGGTTGAGGAGGTTTGGGAATGTTAGGGGTGCTCATACTTTTTAGTTTGCGATGGAGCCATTGCCAAAGAAGTATCATGTAGATTACAGTGTCAAAAATCAATAAGCCAATAGTTATGAGTAAGAAGAATAACCAGTGAGTAGATTCGTAGTTGATAGAAAACCAGATAGTTAATATGACGGTAATGACCCAGATAAACGTCATCATTATTGTTATGGCTTGAAAAAAGGTTTTGTCATCATCTTCGATTTCCATTTGAATTTTCATCTTAATCAAGTAAAAAAAGATAATAAAAAATTAAAATATTTTGGTTATTACTTATATTTTTTGTATTTGGATACGTTATGAGTTATAATCTTCTAACTCATCTTTTGAAGGTGTTTTACGTGAAGGTGTTTTACGTGGAAGGAAACGGTCTTTTATCTCAAATGGTTTAGGCGCATAATCTTTTTCTTCTTTTTCTTGAAGATTTTCTCCTTGGTAAGTGCCTTTGTAGAAATACTCAGTAGGTTGAGAAAGATAGAAAACTATTTGGGCAAAACGGAAGCCTTGAATGATATCTTGACGGATGGTATTCTCGACAAGGAGCATACCTCTGCCACGGTAACCGAAATCCCAAAAGGCTGTATGAACAGTCATACCTCTGCGTAAGAGAGAACTTCTGGGGAAACATTGAGCAGTGATAGCTATAGGGGGGAAGTTCCAATCTATGTAGCCAACTTGAATAATGTTACCTTCGTCATTTTTAATCTCAATTGGCTTTGGTGGTTCTTTTTCGGCGTAAGAACGTAGGTCGATTATTTCTTCAATCCAGAAGATGTACCTTTTATTGGGCATAAGATGGTATTTCTTGATTTTGGTGTTTTCGTCAATAGTTAAGAGGTCGTAAGGTGCTTCGGTGTAATAACGTAAGTCATTGACATTACCTTCGCTTAGCGGTCTTTTTAGTGGAAAAGTAATCATATAGACTCTTAGGTCCACTCCATGGGGATTATAGTAGATGTCTTCCCCTTTTACTAGTCCTAATTCTTTTATTGTCTTGCTATTTATTATTCCAAATGGACCAACAGTACTCATCCTTTTTCCTCCTTATGATTAATCACCTTTATGAGGAGTTAGGAAACTGGAATAGTATTTATAGTAACCGAATTCGTAGCCTATTTCTTCTATTTCTTCTTTGGTTAGTATTTTACCTTCTGGAGGACGTTTTTTGAGTTTGAAAACTATAACCTCATCTTTGTCTTTTAAATTGACTGTAATACGATTATAGGGTATTTCTATGCCTAGGATTTCACTGAGAATATCGGCGGTGCTTTGATGACCTATAGCTGATACAAAGTCTTTGTTTCCTAGGTATTCTTTTAGTGTTTTTTCACTTATTTTGAAGTAGATATATACTCCAAAACTTGGCATTAACGCTCCATTCATTAAATAAATCATTTTATCACATCCTTACTTATTGGTCTGCCAAATCTGTCGAAGCCAGATTTGGTGAGTTCGAGAGTTTTGGGTTCTCTCTCTTTGAAGATTGATTTTTCTCCATCTATTGGAAAATCGTGTGGAATGACGTCATCAGAATAGTCATGTATCTTGGGTTTGGGTTTTATTTCTGTTTCGAATTTTTTATGTTGTAACCATGTATCTCTATTTAAATCTTGGGATTTATGGAAATAAGTCGGATAGTCAAAATAGTGAAAAAAGGATTCTGAACCGTAGAAATATTTTGTTATGACATCCATCATTTCTATGGGGTTAGGGTAACGCAGCTTTCCGTGTGGAGTGTTGACTATTCTGATATCTCTATAAGATTTGGTGTAGGGTAGTAGAGTAGTGTTGTAAGATAGATAATCTTCAACGTAGGTAAAATTGGAAGATATTCTTGAAACGTCAATTGATAATGAGCATAATATACCATTTATAGGGTCTTCGTCATTGTGTAAAAGTTGTCTGTTAGTATCTAAATGATTGATATATTTGAAAATCTTTTTGGGTAAATATTTAGATAAAGATTTGGATTTTAGAGTGGGATGATTGTAATTAATCCATTTGATTGTAGGGTAGAGGTTGAAAAAGAGAAGAGGATGCTGTTGTAAGATGGTCATTGAGATGTCTTCTTTGAGATGTATCAATCTAGAAGTGTTTATAGGATGTAAGGTTGCAAAGTTTTTATCGAGGTCAATCATACCCATTTTTATGCTTCTGGTTAGTAAAACGGTGTTAGAGCTGTAAGAATCGAAATTATAAATTAGGTCTTTTATCAGTAGCCTTGAATGGTAACCAATTAATATATTGGGGTCGAGAAACATTATTACATTTCCAGATGACATCTTCATTAGTTTGTTCCTTGTAGAAGCATTATAGACATTATTAGAAGTTATGACCCTAGTTTTTATTCCTCTTTCTTTTATAGGTTCGAGTGTTTTGTTTGTTAGTTTTTCGTCTAATTTTTCGCAAGCGATGAGTACTTCTCCTATGTTTTCTTCGCCTATATAATCTAACGTTTTCTCCAACCATGAAATCGTTCCTACTAATAATTTTTGACTACCTCTTTCTTTACTGCTAATAATGTTCACACTTATATTATTAGTCATTTTCGGTTACCTCTTTAGGTTCAATTGTTTTATAGAGATGGATTCTCATTATTATATTGTAGCAATCATCACATATTATTGCGGTTTTTTGTGTTGGTACATTATTTAATGCTCTGTCGAAACGATTAGTATTACATAAGACCACTTCATGTCCTTCTGGTTTGGATATATCTATTTTACCACCACAAACTATACATTTTGTAAGTACTTTTTCGAAGTTCTGCATTTGTGCAATGTGTTGAGCACATTCTACGCATAGGTTGGCACGTACAAAATCTCTGAATTCTGTGTCTCTTACAATTACTCTAATTTTGGTATTATATCCGTTTTTACCACATAATTCACATTTTATTTTTTCTTTCATTTCTATCACTTTTTAATAATATTTTGCATTTTTATAATACATTTCTGGTCGGGGGTATTTCAAATAGTTAGAATTGATTACGCTTTTATATTTGAAACCTTTGAAATCATGGAAAAATATTTTAGGTGGTTCGACTTCTACTTCAAACGACCTCTCATTTTTGAAATATGTTTCTAACATATTTCTGGCTTTCTTTCCGTAGATGTTTTGTGTGAGGTATGGTAATACTTCCTCATTCAGCTCCACTGATATAGGTAGTCTCTTGAACTTTATACATGCTTCTCCTATTCTTCCAGAACCAGCAAAGGGGTCTAATATAACCTCATCTTCTAGTGTAAAGTATTGTACTAGTTTGTTGCATAATTCCTTAGGTAATTCTGTTGGATAACGCTCTTGATTTGGTTTGAATTCTTTCTTTATCATCCAAACACTCTGTAAATCTTTGTAGACTTTGCTTTTACCTTCCTCATCTTTTTCATCTGGTAGAAATCTACAGTAAGGATTAAAAACATGATTTCCTTCTTTACCATAGTAGAACCATAGTATATTGTAATGAGACGTTACTGGTCTGGTAGAGGTCCACACGCCAAAATTGTAATGCCAAACTATTTGACCCATATATTTTATAGTTGCATCTTTATTGTAGGTAAATTCTATCCAATTATTTGCTTCTTTAAACGCTTCGAATAATAATGGAAGGGAATTCCATGAGCAAAAGATGAGGATGTTGCTATTTCCTTTCATGATATGAGGAATTCTTTTAAATAACCCCTTTATTTCGCTTAAGAATGCTTCTTTGGTCCATTCAATGTATCCATCTATTACTTTATCTTTTTTTCTGGCGTGAGTTTTTTTGTTTTTTGTGTAGTCTATTGCAAAAGGTGGGTCGGTGATAATGTGATTTATGCTGTTTGGCTTTATTATGTTTGCTATTGCATCTGAGCAACTGCCATATATCAACGTCATTTTTTTCACCTCAATGTATTTGTTATTGATATAATTATTTGGTTAGAAGATTGATGAGTTATATGATATTCTCTTTCACATCTGTCGCAATGGTAAATGTTTTTGAAGAATTTATTTTGGCGTAGTTTATTTTGTGGATAACAGTAACAGCAGTAGATTGGTGCTGGTTCTTTTTCTTCTGTTATTTCTTTCTCTTGTATGCTAATCATTTACTAATCCTCTCCTTCTGTAGTTGTATTTGGCTTGGTTATTTTCATGGTATCGTCTTTGTTTCCAAAGGGTGTGTTTATGTATGGTGTTGTCCAGTATGGTATTGTTCGTATGAATATTTCTTTATCTGATTCTGTTGTATCAGTGTATTTTTTGTATGGTGTGTTTGGCGGATATATCCAAACACAAGTTGGTGATAGAATTCTTTTTATCTCGTTTGATGTTTCTTCTATTGTTTTTGATACTTTATCTAATTCCTCAGTTATTATTCTTAGTTTTTCTGCTATTTTTTCTAATGTTTTCTCTTCTTTCATGTTATCTCCTCTTCTACAAAGTTATATTCGAATGCTATTAGCATTTGGTATATGTCATCTACTTTTCCATATCCTATGCAGTTTACTTTTGTTCCTCCTAACCACTCTATTTCTTTTTTTAGATTTTTAAATGCTTTTTCTACTATTCTATCTTCTATTCTTTTTTCCCTTAAATCTGTGGGGTTAATCATTTTTATTATCCTCCTTTGTTTGTTTAGGTGTTGGGTTATAAGATGATACTAAAATGTCATATCTAATGATTAAGTCTGGAGAACCATTGTAAAAGATATTTCTCGGAAAATAAATGTAGATATAATGTCTATCATATGTGTATGTTTCTTTGGTTTCTGTATTTACTACAATTGCTTTTCCTAATCTATATATCATTTCTTGTAGTCTATCCGATGTATATTTCCAATCATTTACTATCACTGGTGTTGTAGAGTACATGTAATATGCATATGCATTATCATCATCATATTTTAGTGTTGGTAAGGTGTATGTTCCTTCTATTATTACTGACCTTCTTATTATGTCTTGTGATATCGTTTCCGCTCTGTATATTGTTATTTCATGGTCATATCCTATTTCTATTCCAGTTACTAACTTTTCTTCTATTATGTCTTTTATTAGTTCTGTGTCGTCATCGTTTATTATTTTTTCTTCCTCTTGTTCTGGTCCTTTGTTTATTACGTAGTAATGTACTTCTTTTCCCGTTTCTTCATCTGTTTCTTCCATTACTTTTATCAAATCTTCCTTTTTTACTACTAATCGCTGCATATGAGTACAATATTTCTATTTCTTTTAAATGTTTCTGTCATGTTCAGCTAATTATGTTGTTTATAGAAGACAGATAAACTTATGAAGGCTGGAAAAAGAAGATAAAATATGGAAGTAGAAGAAGAGCCTTTTGTATATCACATAGGAAGAAATGTTAATCAAATGTGGGCACCATGGAATGGAGAAGTAATAGAGCAAGGAAGAAACAAAAATACTGGGAAAATGTTGGTGAAACCCAAACCATACATAAGGTTCACAGAAGGAAGAAAAGATAATATAATGAAATATGAAGAAGCGATAGAAAGTGTACCGTTGATAGCGACAGCATTAATGCTGAAAGCGGATATGACGGTGGCATATGGATATAGGTTCGCTTATGAACAATTTGATGAACCATTAGAAGATAGATTAAAAGAAAGGTTGAAATTTTTACAGATATGGAAAAGGAAAGTGGAATTAGATGAAATAATAAGAAAAATATCATTATGTATGGATGTCTATGGAGATGCGATAGTGGAGAAAGTGCCAGATGATAGGACATTTTATGAAGGAGGATGGGGGATAAAAGAGCTCAAGGTAATTCATCCAGCGACAGTGGAACTAAAGAGAGATGCATATGGAAAAATAACTGGATATGTTCAAGATATAACCAAAGCGGATACGAGTATAACGGGCAATCATTTTGTAAGGAAATTCGAAAAGTTTAAAGGTGTGGGGAGTAACACAAATGAAAACATAATAGAGTGTCCCCCAGAGAGGGTGGTTCATTTTAAGAACGGAGATTTAAATATGGGAGCTTATGGAAGGTCGATAATGAGACCGTTGAGAACCACAATAAATATGATGTTAGGAATACAAGATGATTTTGCAGATATAATCAGAACGATGGCAAGACCTTTGACAGTATGGTATATGGGTGATGCAGAGAATCCCATGCCTAAATCACATATGCAGAAAATAGCGAGGATGATATCACAAGGGTTATCCATGGGAAGTGATATTGCTATAGATGGGAGAGTTAGAGCAGAGGTAATTGGTGCTGGAACAAAAGTAATGGATATAGAGAGTTACTTGGACTATATAGTTAGGTTAGTAGGTGCTGGGTTAGGTGTTCCCGTATCGTTGTTGGGATTGGTTCCTTCTACTTCTGGTCAATCAGAAGAAATAATGCTTGAGCTGTTCAGACGTAGAATTATGGCAAGACAAGCTTATATTGGTCAGAAGATAGTAAATGAAATATTCAGAGACATATTTGTTCTTGACCCATCTATAGATTACTTCGATGTTTATAGGATGAGGAGAAAAATAAAGGATATTACTCCTATACAATATGCTGAGATACCTTACATTAAATGGAACGTCATTGAAGATGTTGCTAATCGCAGATTAAGAGTCAGAGAGGAAGTCATTGCTGGAACTATGACACTCAAAGAAGCTAGGGCAGAATTTGACAGACCAGAATATTATGATAAGAATGACCTTCATCCTCAGCTTAGGCAGTTTGATGCACAAGCTATTGCTCTTAAAAAACAAGTTGAACTTCAAGAGCGTCAATTAGATATCCAAGAAAAGAGTTTAGACAGTAATGTTGGTAGTATATCTGTTAGTGGTACACGTGCTACTAATACACGTAATGAGGCTGTTTCTACCAAAAAACTTAATCCAAGCTCATAAATTTCGACAAAATTCTTCCTTTTTGATTTCTTGTTAGTTTCGGTTTCTGACTCTTTAGATTAAATCGTTATGATAATGATATTGAGTATATTTATATAATCCTCATTTAATAGGTTAAAATATGGGTCGCAATGAAGAGCTTCGCACAATAAAACAATATGTTCCCATATCATCTGTGATAGGAGATGATGTGAGAGAAAAGTATGGAATAAAAGGGTTAGCTGTGCGTGGCGTAGCAGTAACGAATCAATCAAATTTGCTTGGGATAAGATGGACAGAGCAAGCTCTTCAAAACTATGCAGAAAAATTGAAAACGAAACATATGGTATTAAACCATTCTCATAATGATGTAACAAAAGTCATAGGAAAAGTGGTCTTTTCGTGGTACAATGATGGGAAAGTAGAATACTATGGAGACATAAATGATAAGCACCCATCGGGAATTTCAACAGCTATAGAACGTGGAGATGTAAAAGCCACGTCCGTAAGTGCATATGTCAAAGATTTCAGATGTAGCATATGTGGGAAACAGATTGACGAGTGTAACCATCGCATAAATCAGACTTATAATGGAGTAAAATGTGAAGGATTGGTCTATGAAGCAGACGCCATACATTTAGGTGTAGTAACTGAAGGAGCTGACCCAAGTGCTACTGTAGGAGTAGCACAATCTATATCTGCATCTGATATAGCCTCATTTAATGAGGAAAATATCAGAGTGTTAGTACAATCAATAAATGAAAGAAAAAAGGTGATTGTAGAACAATCAAAAGGGTTGAAAGAAATGAGTAACGAAGAGAAAGAGACACTAAAAGAGTTAGTGGAATTTAAGCAGACAGTGTCTAAACTTTTGGAACAGATGAAGAATGAAAATGAGCAACTCAAAGAAGAGAATGCTAGATTCAGAGATATGATGAAGAAAATTGAACAAGAGAAAAAAGATACTCTCATTAGCCAAATCTGTGAGATAACTGGTGAAGACCCCAAAGAATACCAAAGTAAAAGTTTGAATAGCTTGGAAGATATCTATAATACTGTTAAAGTCTTGAAACAAAGCAAAAAGGAAGAAGATACACGTAAGGTTGAACAAGTATTTCATGCGGTTCAGCCACAAAAGAAGGAAGTGGACAAACGTGAAGAAGCCATTCGCTTTATTGGAAGAGTGCTTAATCTTAGCTGGGCTTATAAAGAAGATGACCCACAAAGAAATGAGGTTTGTAGGGTTATAACCCAATCCGTATTTAGTGGAACAGAGGAGTGATAAAGGATGCCAAAATTCAGAAAACCATACAGAGGTGGAACATATTATGTTCCTAAAAATGCCAAAATGTGTGCTCTAGCTAGTGGAGCATCATGGAAGGCTGGATGTGTAATAAAAATCACTGGGACTAATCCAAGTACACAATACTATGGCTCTGAAACAAATGAGATAACAATGGTACAAGCTGATGTTGTTTCTGCTTCAGATGTAGCTGCAAGTGGAGTAGCGTTATTTAGTGCTGTAACAAATGGACAAGTTTTGAGTGGTTCTGGTGTAGACTACAAGATACTTGGTGTAGCATTATATGATGCTCCTACAAACTTCTTGGTTTGGGGAAGTGCTTATGATATTACACAGAGCTTTAGTGGAAGTTCCGACTTTGAGAACTTGAATGTTTATCCATATGTTACAAATGAAATGGTGTGGATGCCATATTCTGGTACTGCACCTAGCGTTGGAGATTATGTTACACTATCATCAGGTACCGATGGATATGTAGAAAAATGTGGAGCCAAAGGTTCTTCAACTGACCCAGCGGTATCCATTGTCATTGGTAAAGTTGTAGGGTTGTCATCTGGCTCGATTGGACCACAACACATGGTAGATAGTAACATTCCCATGTGTCTTGTAGATTTATCATTTAGGCGAGGTTGGTAAAATGAGTACAAGAGCAAGAACATTTAGTACTGGTGGATTTGTTAAGTTAGAAGATAAGTACATTCGTGCTCCAAGAAACATGGAAGAATTCGGTGCTGTACTTAACCAATATATTAGTCGTGAAGATTTCATTCTCTATCTTAGTGAGGCTATTAACCGAGAATTTTGGGAAGAGTACATTCCAGACCTTGTAGCTGCTGGATTAGTTGATACAATTAACGTTAATGCTCCAGTTGTTTCATATAGTTTTGAGCTCGGATACGATGCTGTGCCACTTGGAGAAGGCACGGAGATACCTCTAGCTAAGCCTACTTATGGTAAGGTCAGAGTAGAAATCCGTAAATTCGGCATAGGTATTCTTATCACCAATGAAACAATTGAAGATGTTCAGAGCTTCGATATAGTCTCTAGACAAATACGTCTGGGTATGGAAGCTTGTAGACGTTTCGAAGACAAATATATCATGAAGACTTTGATTAACGGTCCTTCTGATGGTAGTTCAGATTGGAAGACTGGACAACACGTATCTAACCATATTCTAAGTGCTACTGATAGTAATTGGACAACCTCTGGAACATTAGATTGGGAGAAAATCCAAGTTATGCTTTCCATTGGTAGAGCTGAAGACTTACCTTATGATACGATGGTTATCCATCCATTCGTCTTTACTTATCTAATGCAAATGGATGAATTCAAATCTTCTAATGTTTGGCAAGTATTACCTCCCGACCAGCAACAAACACTACGTAGAGGTAATCTTTATCCTATTGCTGGGCTGAATATTGTGGTTACTCCATGGATGGACGATGATAAAGCTTTGTTCCTTAACAGACAAAGATACGCTGTTAGGTTCCTACGAAGACCTCTATCAGTAGATAGAGAGAGTAAAGTTTCTTACGATTCTATAGCTATCTATATGACTTCAAGAATGGGTGTCGGTATTGTTAACCCCGATGCCGCAGCTAGACTGGACAATTTGACTAAGATTAATCCAGCTGACTATGTTGGCTAAAAATAGATAAAAATTTCAAACTTTTTCTTTTTTATTTTATGTATTTTTCATTTCCATTTACTATTTTTGTTTTTGGGAATTTTGGTAACCCTAATGTCTCTACTATCTTCTTCATTGACCACTCTGGATACATCAATAGATTTTCATATGACACGACTATGAATGGTATTCTTTCGTCTATTATCTGTTTGAATATTCTTATGTACGCTTCTCTTACTATTCTTTCTCTCTCTAGTATGTCTCTTGGCATTCCGTTTGGTACTGGTAGTATGTTGTGGCTTGCTTGTTGTGATTTTATTATTATGTGCCAATCTCTTGTTGTTACAACTACTTTTATATTTATATATCCCATTTTCCTCAGTTTTTTTGCTATATCTCCTATGTTTGTCCATATACCATTATGTGGATAACTTCTTCTTACTACTACTATTCTCTCGTTTATTGGTTCTCCTTTTTCTAATAATTCATCCATTCTTTGTTCATGTGTATAATCTCCGAACGCTCCTCCCTCTATTATTATTCTTGTAAATATTCTCGTTCCCGTTCTCTCTGGTCCTACTACAATTATTGCTTTCTTCATAATTTACTGTTATTGCTATTTATTTTAAATTTTTTGGACATGACCAAAATATTTATAATAATTATGAGTAGTAGTAGGATATGAAGAATGGAGAAGAAATAGATAATCTAATAGAAAAGATAGAGAATGGAGTAGATGTGAAAGAACTATTGAAAAAGGCTGATATTGAAGAAGGAGATGAGACATATGAAGAGAATTACTGGTACTGGTTAGGTTATGTCATGGGTGTATATGTAACATTGTATTGGATAAAGGAATATACGGTTGATGGACCATTAGATGATATAGTAGGAAAGATGAAGTATGAGCCATAGAAGTGATGAAATGAAAGATATTGTAATAGCACGTAATGAAAAAGAGTGGCTAGTAGTTTATTTAATTAAAGATGAAGGTGTAAATTATTTCCCAATTTGCTTTCGTAAAGTTCATAGGGAAATAGAGGAAACAGAAGCTTCAATGATATTAAATATTGCTGCAAAAGAGGAAGGTGCAGCAGTATTCATTGCTCAACAAGTTCAAGAAGGCTTTTTTCTTTTATCTTTCGTTTTCTTGGAAGGCAAATGGCGTGTTGAGAAATGTGTAAAATATCAGAAGATACTGTAGAAGAGGGGATGAAGTGAAATCAAAAGAAAAGAGACCATGGCAAGGATATATAAGAGGCAAGATGTTGAAGAGTGAGGTGATAAATGAAGAAGATAATATAGACGTTCATTATACTGCCAGAAGTCTTTTTAATGGAGTAATATTCTCAATGAGGTTAATGGGACTTGTTAAATTTAAAATAATACTATCATTTAATATAGTTTTCACTGATGATAGTGATAGATATATGATTTGTGTAATAGATTCGTATTTTAGGGATAATTTAACACATTGGGCAATAGAAAGAGGATATAACACAGAGGTTAAAACGACAATTAAGAATAGCAAAGATGAAACAGAATATAGATTAGAGATAAAGATAAAAAGTGTGAAAACATTTCCATCCTCAGATAAAATAGAGAAGTTCATAAGTAGTGAATTAAGATTTATTAGGGAAAGAGTATTTAATGGTAGGACCACCAAGACATTTTATAATGTAGAGAAAAAGTAATTCAATTCTAACCGACAGATTTTTTAATTCTATAAAAGAAAAGAAAAGTGATGAGTAGTTTTATAACATCTGGGTCAAATGTTCATGTAACAAACGTAAGGAATATGCTTACGTCTGTAGGAATAATACAGACATTAACTACCGAAAATGAGAGAGCACATGTTTATTCTGGAAGTGGACAATATTTAGTTTATGCAATGAATACTCCAGTTAGAGATGTAGCTGGAATATGGAAATATGATGACCCATATCATTCTGGAACAAATTATTATAATACAGCAAGCGGTTCATATTTTGATTCTATGCAAGGAAAGATATATTTAATGTCGGGAACAACGGATGTACAAGCTGGTGATATAGTATGGATTACTTATGCTTCGTGGAATGGGTTGACAGACGATAATCTTAATGTCATTATTGATACCAATAAGGTATGGCTAAATGCAGAATTTGATATGAATTGGACTTATGATATAACCACTGATGATGATGTAGAACAATTGGCAATACTAACTGTTTATACGTTGAGTGTGAGAGATGCAATATTGCAAATGAATAATAGTAATGCTGTGCAAGGAGGATACAGCTATGACGTAGGAGAGCTGAGAGTACAAACAAAACTTTGGGGTGAAGGAATGTCAATGGAATCGCTATTTGTGAGGTATGATAATCTGTGTAAAAGAATGCTTAATACGTTAAAGCTTGTTTATAATGGAGCTCCTATTGCTATAGTTAATAGGAGCAGTTATTCTACTCCTTATTCTGAAAGGGTTTTTCCAGCAAAGAGTGATAATGTCATAGATTTGGGAAACGCTTATATATATACCTACGGTGATAGGATTATAATAGTTAATGAGGAGAATTAAAAATGGAGCATAAATGTCCTAAATGTGGTGGAGAAATAATTGAACAGAAGCATAAAAGAATAGTTTACATGGAAGGAATAGAAATAATGACAACATATTTGTGCAAAGTTTGTGGATGGAGTGTATCTTTGACCAATATGATTTATAATGTTGCTTCTGGAACAGTGCTTAATCAGTATAATTACCAGTGGGATGAATTGAACATAAACGATTTATATTGTGAAAGCTGTATAGATAGTTTAGGATTAAATCTTGATAGTGATGTTTAATGTCACAACACAGACAAGCTACAATTGGAACACCGTTTTTACCTCAAGTAGATGATAGAGAGTTCAAATTTATTCTTTCTCAGTTTCCTAGTTGGGCTAGGCTGAAAGGTAAGAAAAATGCTATCAAATGTTCTTGTTGGGACCCTATGACTGGTTCTCATGACCCTCATTGTACTCTGTGTGATGGGAGCGGATATATTTATACTTCTGAACAAGATAGACCAATTCAGTGTATAATGCAGCCTCTATTTCCTCATGGTAGAAGTGGAGGAGCAGATTATGTTACTCAAGCTGGTAGAACACAGAGATATGAATATCTGATGTATACCTATGGTTATGAATGGGGTAAAATAGTTATAGGTGATACCATTATTTTCCCTATTAACGATTCTAGGATTCAACCTCAAGAATATAATGTTGTTAATGTCGTCCCTCATTTTGGTACTCATGGTAATATTGTTTATATCACTTGTCTCCTTTGGAGAAAAGCTGTTGGAGAATCTATTGACTATCCTTCTTCTCCACAATTATGATTTGTTAGAAAGATTTAAGAATGATGGGAACGGCTGTTTTATCATGACAGTAAGAAGTGTTAGTAATGATAGAAAACCTATAGCTGTTTTTGCGAGTGATAGTCCGTATTATCCGACTGGATTTGCTAAACAGTGTAGTCATATAGCTGGGTTTGCCGCAGAAGAGATGGGATGGGATGTCCATTATTTAGCTTGGCAAACACGTGGAAATCCTAAAGTAGAAGGTTATCCGTTTGAGATACATGGAGTACTTGGTAGAGCACCATTCGGTAAAGATAGCTATATGCCTTTGTTTGAAAAGGTTGGTCCAGACATTTTGTTTACTCAAGGAGATGGACATATGGTAGACCAATTAACGAGCATGCCAAGACCGTTTTGGCTGTGGTATTTCCCCATAGATGGTCATCCGATAAATAGAATAATAGGAAATGTTCTGCAGAGAGTAGATGTAAGGATAGCTATGTCTAAATACGGAAGAGAACTTGTAAAAAGACAGATGGGGTTAGATTCGGAATATGTTCCACATGGGGTGGATACAAAAATGTATGTTCCAATCAATAAAATTGAATCAAGGAAAGCTTTCTTTGAAATGTATGGATTAAAACCACAAAAATGTGATGTAGAAGATGCTTTCATAGTTGGCTGCGTAGCAAGAATGAATTTGAGGAAACATCACATAAGATTGCTTGCTGCGTTTAGCAAATTCTTAAACACTGGTAAATCACAACAAGAGATAGAAGAAAAGAAGAAAAAATGTTACTTGTATTTGCATTTAGACCCTAAAGACCCCTTATTTGTCCCAGACCCAAACCATGATTATTTGTTCTATGAATGGATAGATGTATTCGGATTAAATGAGAACGTCATTATTACTCCAGAACGTAGAGCAGATGGTAAGAGATACGATTTTATCAATGGTATTCCAGAACAAGATTTAGTTTTACTTTATAATTCATTTAATGTACATGCTCTCACAACTGGAGGAGAAGGATTTGGTATACCAACGGTCGAAGCCATGAGCTGTGGTGTACCAACGATTATAACTGATTATACTACTTCGAGAGAACTGATTTCTGTAGACGAAGAAGGGAAAGAATTACCTTTGGAACTTGCAAGAGGAATAGCTGTTCCTCCCTCTAGATTATACTTGGAAAATTGTGGTGTTCATAAAGCTTGGGTTAATATAGACGCTTTTGCTTTGGCTATAGAAACATATTATCAGAAACCAGAGCTCAGAGATAAACAATCTGAGGAAGCCAGAAAATTTGCTGAGAAGAATTATGATTGGAAAGTGGTGGAAAATATGTGGAAAAATGTTTTCGAGAAAGTCAATAATAAAGTGGAGTTGGTGATGTAGATGTCTGATTTGTATTGGGTATGCGAAACTAAGAAGTTTGTAACAATGTACCAGCTCTTAACAAGTGATTTTATTTATGGTATAGACATGGAAGAAGCAATGATAGATTATCTACATCACAGAGGAGATATGGAACATTTCTTTGATGACGAAGGAGAACTTAGATATGATTTTGCTTCATTGTACTTGGCGAACTATCGCAATATGATATTGGAATTTCTTTTTTACTGTTTGGAAAACTTTGATGTAGACGAAGAATTTTGTTACTCTTACGAATATGATGAACACAACGAAGTAATATATTTATCGAGGTTGTATAAGGTAACAATAAAAGATGGAATAATGATAATAAGGAAAAAAGAAGAAAAAAGAAAAGAAAAGGAGGATTAAGAATGGTGGATATAAAAATTGAAACAACAGTTTTGGCACCAAGTGGCTACTCATATGTAGCTAGGAAATTATTATTGGAATTGTATAAGTTGGGTGTGGATGTTCATCTTATTGAGAGACAGATGGATAGAATGAGATTAGATTTACCTAAAGAGCAATTGGATATTTTCAAAGAAATGTGGAAAAAAGAGTCAGATAAATCTGTGCCTTATCTAAGATACGGAACACCAGTAGTTTGGAGCACTATTCCAGACCATGAGAGAAATATGTTAATGTTTGTATGGGAAAATGATGCTTTGCCGCCGATGTGGAAACATTTTATCGTTCCATATGATGAATATGTTACAGTCAATGACTTTGTAGGTGATATGATAAAAGATGTTATAGGAACAGCACCTAAACCTATTCATATTGTTCCTCACGGAGTTGATACTAATATCTTCTATCCAGATAAACCTATGTTCAAATTCGATGATAACAAATTTATCTTCTTGGCTGTAGGTCAATGGATAAAAAGAAAGAGCTTTGAAGAATTGTTGAGAGCATATTTCTTGGAATTCAAAGGAAATGAGGACGTTGTATTGCTACTTAAAACCTATGGAAATGATAACAGCTTCTTTACCATGAAATCTATAGAAAACGCTATAAAAAGAATGAGCTTTGATATGGGAATAAAGAATCCACCACATGTTGTGGTTATTGGACAAATGTTTACAGAAGATGGTATGAGAAGACTTTATAACTCTGCGAATTGTTTCATATTACCAAGCAAGGGAGAAGCATGGTGTCTTCCTTATCTACAGAGCATGGCTTGTGGCATTCCCGTCATTGCTCAAAAATATGGTGGTCATTTGACTTATCTTAATTCCAACAACTCATTTCTTATTGAACCAGAGACTTTTGCTTTAAGCAATGGAGAAGGTTGGTATGCTCCAGTTCAAGGACTTAGGTGGGCTGTGCCATCGATTGATAATATACGCAAGATGATGAGATACGTTTATGAACATCCCGTTGAATGTGAGAGAGTAGGTAAAAGAGCTTTAAATGACGCCAGAAAATGGACTTGGGTTAATGCTGCTGAAAAACTTAAGAAGATTATTTGATGTAAAAACTTTTATTTATTCTCCTTTTTATTTATGAGTAGATGAGACGTGTAAACATAAAATTTGGGTTGAAATTAGCTCGTAGTAATCTGTTGTTCTTAGACGATGTTTTTGATGAAATGAGTAAGAATGTGAGTAAGGAGATAGGTAAAAAATTTGTGGATGTATTATGGACAGCTTATCCCAGACCAGATTTTTATCCAAGGGCACCAGATACTCCTAAGAAATATCGACAGATGGGAGGAGAATATATCTTTAGTGCAATGCATTTTAAGGGTGAAGCATTTGAGATAGCAAAAGAGATATCTGAAGGAATAGATACTAATGCTTACATATATAATTATTCTCATCATAAAGGTGGTCTTTCTTATGAGATTAAAAGTGATGTTACAATGATACACGAATGGATAAAATATTGGCAAGCTCCTACTGGTAAAAATGCCATGAAAGTTAGACCAGTTTCATCTGCAGTAGCAGAAGAACTTATACTTGATTTAGATAATGTGGTTAAAGGCTCGTTTAAAAAAGCAGTTAAGAAGGTTTTTTATACAGCTAATAGAAAGGGGTTTGTAAGGGCATTTACAAGTAGGTATATTTATAAGTAGAAAAACTAATAGGTGATTAAATGTCATATGAGTCTTATAGTGGTTCGGTAATATCTCAGTATTCTGGAAGACCTTTTTCGATATATGATACGTTAAAAGCTCATCTGATAAATTTTTTGAGTGGGTCATCTGAACCGTTGAAGTTAACGGATTATTCCTCATCTGTTGATATAAAGTTTGTTGGAGATTATCCACGTGATGCCAACATGGAACTGCCTACGTGTGTAGTGTCAATAATCGGTGAGAGACCATATGGATATATGGGTAATTTTCTTTTTGAGCAACCGCCAAGTAGTGGTGCTAGTGGAAGTATGATATACGGTGAGACAGTGAGATTTTCTGTAAGATTTGATATTTGGGCACACAATCCTTGGGAAAGAGATGTGGTTGCTGGTCAAGTCAGAAATATTCTTATGTGGGGTATAAGTCCTACTTCTAATAATTTATATAATGTAGGTATACGCTATATTTCTTTTATTGGTAGTGAAATTATGGGATATGACCAAACTGATAGAATCATCAAAGATGTTGACCATAGAGATATGACTGACCCAATTTTTAGGCGCTCATTATTTGCCGAAGTAATAGCTGATGTAGTTTATAAAGCTCCGTCTGGAAGTGAAGAATATGTTCCACCTATAGATACCATGATTTTGACAGCCTATTCCTCATCTGGTAGTAATGCTGGTTATGATTATTTAGTGTCTTCTGGTAGTATAACAGAGTAGTAGAAATTAGTATAAACATTTAAATAGTCTTCAAAAGAAGGTGTTATTATGACACATCCTTTGGCTGGAGTATATATAACTGAAACCACAAGAGGAATAGCACCTACTCCTTCTACAGCTACTGGAGCAGTAGCAATAATTGGACACATGACTAGCGGCTCATCTGGATATAATATTACTGAAGATGAGAAATGGAGTGCGAGTAATGAAGGAGAAGTGTTTGTTTGGGATAATCTAATTGATGCTGTGCAAAAATGTGGTTTAGCAGCTAGTGGTTCGTGGACCAGTCCAACTTTTAGTAAGACTGGTTTTGGGACTGGTGGATATGATACAAAAACCAACCTCATTAGAGCTGTTGAATTGGCTTTTATGGGCGGAGCTTCGAAGGTGTATGCGTGTATTCTTTCTGGCACGGGAACATATGGTACGTCCGCTGATACTGGAACCACTCAAGCTTTAGAGAAGCTCAGAGAATTCGATGATATATATTATGTTGTTGTCGCTGGGAAGCCTCCTATTTCTGCTGTAACGAGTGAGATGGAAACAGCATCGAGTGTAAATAATGGTAAAGAGAGAATTTATGTTACTGGCGTTAGCTTTCAAGAAGCTTTTAGCGGAACTTCATACGATTTATCTAATTATACTGCTGCTAAATCTGATTATGGACGGGCAATTTGTTTAGTAGGAAACACCATCTATAAATTTGGTAGTGTTTCTTATGATGCTACAGACACTCATTTAACATCGCTTGGATTAGCATCTGGGAGTGTAGAAATAGGCGGTAATTGGTTGGCTGCATGGCTAGCTGGAAGACTTGCTTCTAAACAACCTCATGTTCCGCTTAAAAATTTAGGCTTTACTCCAGTATGGAGTGGAAGCACTACTAAAGCAGTTCTTAAGCGTTCTCAGTTAGAAAGCATGAGTAATGACCATGTTTTATTTCCAAGACGTTGGAGCACTGGTGGAGGCTCAGTAACATACATGTTCGATAAAGGCTGGACATTTTCTCCTACTACTGCAGATTTTCAATACATTACTACACGAGAAATATCTGATACCGCAGCTAAGAGAGTTAGAAGCACAATGTTACCGTTTTTGTTTAGTCATAATACTGCTATAGGTAGAGCAACAGTAAAATCCAGAGTAGAGGCAACGTTAAGGCAAATGGTTTCAGAAGGAATGATTAAAGATTTCGCTGTAAATGTTTATGCTTCTGCTACTGATGAAGCTAATCACATAATGCGATGTGATTTTACGATAGTTCCAGTTTTTGAAGTTACAGAGATAGTAGTTAACTTGGTGGTGTCGTCAACATTATAGAGGTGATAAAAAATGCCAGAATATAAAGCAGACCATTCGGTAGATATAATTCTTAAACTTGTAGGTGAAACAAATTATATAGACGCTTCTGGGAATTCCATTACTCTTCCCTCATTTCTTGATACTAATGCTCAAGTGATTGGAAGAATCCAGAGTATAAGATGGGACGAAACAAATGAGCTGAGTAAGATACATGGCTATGGAACCAATCATCCTTATGAAATGAGACCAGCTAACTATGGAGGAGTCTTTAGAACGAGAATCTACCATATAAACTATGAAGTGTTTAAGTATGCTCTTGGAGTTATTATAGATGAGACTACTTCCAATCCCTCCTTGTTACATCAGCTAATGAGTACTGCATCTCCAACAGACTTGCTTTTGAAGGAAACTTTTCTCAATGGGCAACATTATGTTCCATATACTTTTACAATAGAAGTTATCAATTTACGCAAGAATACTAAACATGTTTTACATAATGTAGTCTTTACAAGAAGAGTTTTCGATGGAACTCAAGGGGATTTCCAGAGTGCCGAATTTGAAGGAGAATTCACTTATTGTTTGTATGATGTTTCAGCTACATCATGAAGATACAAAAAGTTAATTAATCTCATTTTTTCTATTTACTTAGATGTAAATGTATAGGGGTCTTCATAGTGCTGATATATTCATATCCATAGATATTCCCAGTTTATCTGTCCAAGATAGAGTAATAGCTTATGCTCAATCGTTTAAGTTGTATCCTAAGACTTCAATCAAGCCTTATTTTTCTATTGGTGGTCCTACACAATTTCAATTATCTGGTGGTGTCTATTCCCAATCATTATTACCAACGGACTATTTTAGGAACAATACCATTATTACTGGTTCATTGAAAAATGTTGTTATGAAAAGTGGTGGATTAATCAATTCTATAGGATTATACCTCATTTTATCTTCTGCAAATTATTATAACTATTTCGGAAGTAATGACCCTTATCTTCCTTCTATTGACGCTAAGCTTAAGATAAATATTTTAAGTATAAACAAATTTCTAGAAGTGAATGATTTGATTGTTGAAGGTGTTAGCATAGAATCTGAACAAGGAAATTATGTTTTTGAAAATATGGATTTTTATGCTACAAGTATCTTTGATAAGTCGATATAGGTGGTATGGTATAAATGTTGAAAATTGTATGCTT
>Ga0136651_10000598_pt1 | contig 19993 bp, 28 predicted proteins | sample Mar14236cmmetaG_FD_94867 | JGI IMG/M metagenome (GOLD analysis project Ga0136651, IMG submission 94867) | Marine hydrothermal vent microbial communities from Guaymas Basin, Gulf of California to study Microbial Dark Matter (Phase II) - Marker... ... | reverse complement strand
TTAAATAAACTCCTTAAAAAAGATGTAAGTTGTGAAATAAATTTATTCCAAAACCCTACCAATGCGTCTAATGGATTTGGTGGTTCTGGTTTTGGTGCGTTTGACATATTGATAACGAATCTCTCAGAGCAGTAAGTATCTGAGCTAAGCTTGTGGGGTGAAAGACACAAAGTTAAAACCCTTGTCCCAGCAAGTTCTTTAGGTATATAATAACTCTTTTTCAATTTACAGGAATAATACATCTGTGAAGACGGTGGATACCCTCCAGGTCCAATACCACAAGTGAAATCAGAAGGCTTGATTATATCCACCAAGTAACATCCCTCAAAAACATTCCCATCATCACCAATTTTCTCATCTTGCTGTTTCTCTCCTCTGCACAGGTAAACATCAACATAGTCATAGTGAAGCCTACCTGCTCTAGTGGTTAGGTTGTATGTCTTAACGGAGGGGACAGTTAAGGTAACTTGCAATTTTCCACCTGGCTCGTAGTAAACCTGCGATTTCTCATAAGACCAAGGATGCTCATCGTTGTCTATAAAATATACATCAACACTGACCTCATAGACCCCACCCCTCCCAGAAAGGCGTAGCCTTACTGTTTTATCGTTTTTGTCAAAATAGTATGGTGGTAGGTTAAATGAATCAGAACACGAATCTGAAAGTCGTTTTATTTTAACCCATTTGTGTGTTGTAGGATTAAAGGCATAAAGATACAAATCACGGGAATAGCGACAACAAGATATGGATGTTTTGATAGTTTTAATTGTGTAATTTGTTGCGGTTATAGGAAATTTCCATTGCATATCAATATGCCCTTCATACTCAATCCTACATGCTTGTAATGTTCTTCCATCTATGCAATATTTGGCTATTACTGTGTTTGTGCCACTAACGCTTGTTATCGTTCTTGTAGCTTGGCTTGAACGGATTGTAACTACTGGTTCGCCACCAAACCCATAGTAGTAATCGCAATCATGATAGTCATCTGTTCTGCAAATTGATGTCTTGCGTGGTGTGTTTCCACCCCAAACATAGATAGAGGTTAACCTAAATGGATTAACTATGTATAGAATTACCAATAGGATTATAGCTACTCCAAATACCAAAAACCATAATTGTTTGCTCTTTTGCTCCAGCTATTTCACCTCCTTAAACATTAAATAAACTCCTTAAAAAAGATGTAAGTTGTGAAATAAATTTATTCCAAAACCCTACCAATGCGTCTAATGGATTTGGTGGTTCTGGTTTTGGTGCGTTTGACATATTGATAACGAAAGGTTCTGCACAGTATGGGTAATCAACCTGTTCTATATAAGGTGAAACGCACAAAGTAGCTATTCCAGTAAATTCTTTAGGTCTATCATAGTCTTCTTTAAACTTACATGCATACCAAGTCATACTCGTTGTTGGGTAACCATTATTTCCAACAGCACAAGAGAAATCTTCCTGTCGCACGTTTCCAATTAAAATACAATCGCTGACGTTTTCATTTTGGTTTTTTATGCCATAACACAAGTATAGCTGTGCAGAACCGTACCCGTGCTGACCAGCATATGTTGATGGGTCGTATATGTGCAAAGAAGGTGTTGTTAAAGTTACATAAATTTTATCTGTATTCTTATCATAGTAAACCTGCGATTTCTCATAAGACCAAGGATGCTCATCATAATCAATGAATTTTACTTCTGGTACATAAACCTCATACAATCTGCCTTCACCAACAACACGCAGTTTTACTGACTTTGAAGATTTGCCAAAGTAATCTGACGAAAGAGTGTATGTGTTGTCACAATAATCAGTTAAGTGGCTTATGAAATCCCAATTGCGTGACTTGGCATTGTAAGCATAAAGTGATAAGTATCTGCTGAAACCAGTACATATCACCCTAGCTTTTATTGACTTTGCTTCATAATTGCTGGAACTTATAGGAAAATACCACTTAAAGTCAACATAACTGTCATAACTCTCCAATTCGCATACGCCGTCTTCATCTCCTTTTAGGTTTATGCAATTTGAAGGGTGACTGGTTCTTGAATACGCTAAAACTGATGGAGTAGCCTGTTTTGCATACAATGTTACATAAGGTTCTCCACCCCACATAGAGTAGTAATTACAATCGTGGTAGTCATCTGTTTTGCATAAAGAAGGACCAGTATCAAAACCCCAATCTGGAATTGTTGAAAAGAGTTTAACTGAACTTAGGAATGTAGTGGTAGATACCAAAAACACGACTATCAAAACAATTTCATAATCTTTTTTTATATTCATTGCAACACCACACAAATAAATTTGATAGTGGAGGACTTAAAGTCCTCCATCTAACTGGTTAGCTCAGGCACTCTTTATGATGTATTGCACTATCCTACTGACGAACACCCCAAGCCATACTTCGATTATTCCGTACACGAACCCGAATAGTCCAGTTGCAATTGGTAGACCAGATGCTCCGAACAGTGAAGTCAGTGTTAAAACTCCGAAAAATGCCAACAGTCCGTAGATTATACCGACCACTATTGATATCACTAGTATTGCGTCAATCTTTGTCCTAAGCCTGTCTTCAACGTACCCTATCAAGAACCCAACCATACCTTATCACCTCCATTATGTTAGATTGAATATGTTTTTTATCAACCCAACCAGGGAAGATAGCAGATTATTGAAAAATTCCATTAATGCACTTAATGGGTCTGATGGCTCTGGTGCGTTTACAGTAAACAAGTATTCTGCTTCACCAACTTTGGATACTGTGTAGTGCAACCACTTACCAGTACTGCTGTCATAAGTGCTATTTGCTGATACCATCACGACAACAAAAGCGTACCTTCCTGGTTGAGAAAAGGATTGGCTGAAATGCTTTGAGTATGACGGGCTTGATAACTCAACCCAATCACCAGATTGATATTCACTACCATCTTTGATTATTATCCATTCTGCATACACATAATTAACATCACCATCAGCATAGTTTTTATCAACAACAACCGAACTGTTTGACACTGTTAGTGTTTTAGTTACTGTATCGCCAATATTGTATGAGTCAATCGAAACTGTTGAGAATGTTGGTAGGATACTAAATGTTGGTGTATAGACTGACATTTCTGGACCACAGGGTAATCTACTTATACATTTGTCTGGAACCGTGCTTGTTGTTAAAATTGACTTAAATGCAACTCCCAACAATACTGCTACCAAGATTATTGCTAGGAACAAACCAGCGACTTTTAAACTATCTCCCATTGTTCATATCCTCCTCTTTTTTAGATACAGCAACAAACCACCACCAGCCACAATACCAATACCAGCATACATCAACCAGTTTGTTTCTGGACATCCATTGTTGTTCTTGCTACCTGCTTGGTTGGGACAAGCGTCATTGCAGTCATCTATTCCATCGTTGTCAGTATCTTTAGGAATGTGTGAACAATAGCTGTTTGATAGTCCTGGATTAACGCACCTGTCTTCTGTGCATTCCTGACCGTCATCACATTCGCTATGAGATTCGCATGCTATCATTGGACACCCTTGCTTTGATGCTAATCCATACTCATTTGGACATAAATCATCACAGTCACTTACTCCATCTCCATCTGTATCTTTAGGCTCGAACTTACAGTAACTGCTGGTAGTCCCAGGATTAATACAGATGTCTTCAGTACAAGATTGACCATCATTACAATCTGCATTGGAGTTACATTCTATATTTCCATGGGTTTCACAATGTGGATAATTGTCCCCAGTACAGTAACCGTTGGTACATTGGATTGTTGAGGTTTCTGTACAACCATCTCCGTCTATGTCCTTACACTCAACCAATGTTGATGAGTCTTTGCAGTAACTGTACGAACACTCATCTACACAACCAGAGCCTTTCGTTGTAAACCAGTATTCAACACTGGTTGAATATAGATATTTATCCATTGGATAGTAAACACCGCTTGGCAAACAGTAGATACCTGTATCAACATAGAATTTATCGTACTTTTCGAATGTTGTTTCAGATACATACCCTAAATAAAATGTGTAGTCAATACGTGTTGAACAGAAATCACAACCATCATACGGAGCTGTTGAATAGTATAGTGGTTTTCCTTCTGGTGACTTAAGTATTATTCCCAACCTTAAAAAGTATGGGCAACCACTACTGTACTGACTACCTGGTTCAGGAACTTCCGAGTAGAAGTACGCTTTGAAGTAATCGTCGTGACTGCACACACCAGAGGGCACACAGTCTTCACCTGATGTGGTACTAAATGTTACCAATAAAGGATATATGTTCATTTCTAGTGGAGAGACTTCCCTAGTGCTTTCTATAGTTACAGCACCAGGCAGGTGCTGTGGTGTTGCTACGACGAATGGCAATACGAACAGTATGGCTAAAACCAATGACTTTTTCATGACATTTTCCTCCTGATTTGTTCAACTAATACAACAGTACCTGCTTCTTTTGCAATCGGTGTAATGCCAGATATTAACGCACCAAGATAAGCACCGATTGGTGTGAATATAGCAAGTAGAATTATACCAACTATTGTCAAAGGTACTGAAACCGATATAAGCAAAGCAGACTTGTAACCAATATAACCAAATAGTATCATAGTTGCCCATGTAAATTCAGATGGATACCCTTTAAGGAAAATATTGGCTATGAACCTACCAATAATTGCACCAATCAATGCACACATAATTCCTATCCATATCCACAACATCCATATAACTTCTGAAACGGCTTGGATTATCCCATTAATCAATGACTCAAACACTTAATCTCCCCTCCTTGTACATCTTATAAAATCCAGATAGGATAAAGAGTGCTATTATACCCAGAATTACCCATAGAACAATGTCTCCAGAGAAATTAATGATAGGATTCTTACAATCTGGGTCGTCTGGACAGCCAGGTGGGCATATTCCATCGTTTTGATTATCGCAAGGTTGTGATTTGCATTGTGCTTGACCATTTATAATTGCACAACCATATTGACAGTTTTTGTAATTTTCAAAATATCCTGTTGAACTGCATCTCATAATCCAATAACCGTCTGGACTACATGTAAGTTCCCCTGGTGTGCATTGTCCAGGTGTTGGTTCTGTAACTGCAGAAAATTGAGCTGTGACTTCCTCTAACTCACTAGAAGCGTGTAGTACGCACTGTGATGTTATTGTTGTATCTGAAGCTGATGAAAATGGTAATGATATTGTTTTTGTTTCTCTTGGACCAAAGCTCACCCTTTGAGTTACTCCAGAATAAACTGGTCTCTCACATTCTGCCCATATTGCAAATGTTCCAGGATAGTCAGCATCGTTCTTTATCTGGAAATCGTACCAAACATTACCAGCACCAGACTTAATTGTAATGGTTCTTGGGTATGAAACTATTTTTGGTTTTCCTACAGGATGCAACACTCCAAGCCAATCAGCATCTATTGTTAAAGTGAACACATTGTACTTTATTGGTCTATCAAGATACAAATAAAGGTCGCTACCAACAATTTCTTGGGTTGTTGAAATCCAATCGTGTGTTAGTTCTTTCTCTGAATAAAGGACTGGATTTACTAGATTTTCGTTATATGCGTTGACACAGCCTTGATATAAACTCTCACCGTTGTAAAATAAGTCATCATCAGTAAAACGACTTAGGCAAGTGTCAAGGTATGTGTATCTATTTGCCACATAGTAATCCCATTTAGTGTCATCTATTGTCTTCCACTTATTTGATACGAACAAAGCACCTATGTCAGTAGCTCTAATTGTTGAACATTCAAATGGGCTTGACAAGTATCCTGACCACGAAACATAGACATCATCCCCAATCATGCCGTGTACATTCTCTCCAAAATTGAATGTTCTTGAAACGGGTAATTTTTCTGGGTTATTTGAAGCAACGGTAACTTTAACTTTTGAATTGTATTCTGGTTCTCCAAGTTTTCCGTGATAAGCAACAAAGTCTTGTTTTACGCAAAAGGCTTTAAATTTTATAACTCTACCATAAGGGTTTTTCCCGTAAATACCACGAGAATATCTTAATGAGCAACCATTAGATGTTAACCATTGATTTACTATGTTTTCAGCTTCTTCTAGCGACCAACCGTCTAGATTGTCCCAAGTAACCTCCCAATATTTGCTACCACCATATTTCAAAGATAATAGATTCTCATATGTATATTTGTCTATTGGGTAAACACATCTATCATATACTGGTGTTAGCTCAACCCAGAATCCATATTGTGCTTGTAAATCAGAAGAATCTAGTTTTGAATTGATTTCACTTGCATCAAATCTTCCAACGATGCACTCGCTTTCACTATTCTGGACGATGGTAGCACGATATGCTGGTTTGTTGAATTGTTCAGCATTGCTCAAGAAATCAATCTTGTCTAAAGATAAAACTTCATAACCACATGAAGGTATTGCAAAAGGAACAACATAATTTGTAACCATACCTAAAACTACTACAACCAACAAAATTACAAATATTACAGCAACAACTGTTTTTTTATCATAACTCAACTAGACACCCCCTTATAAATTAAAGTATAGGGAGTTCAAAAATAGAACTCCCAAATACTTCGGTTTTTATGCCTCGATGTCGAGAGTCAACTCGTCAACGTCTCCTTCGGTGTCTAGTTCAAGTTCAACGCTGTACAGGTCATTTCCGTCTATGCTACCACTAACACTAACCGCCTTCATTTCAATTACTAGTATGTAGTCTCCCTTCTCAAGTGGACCAGTTTCGCACTCGAAATCGTCTAGGTCAGAATCGACCTCGCATGTTGCTATTGCATTGTCAACATCCATGGTTACTCCTTCCTCGTCTTTCAATAGATACACTCTCTTTGTTTCACATGTGGTAGATGCAGTAGAGTCCATTGTACCGTCAATTGACAATTCCTCAACTGGACCGTTTATGTCAAACCTAGTTGCTAAGTACCATGTTTGCCCATTGATTGCGTTTTCTGAAGCGTTCATATCAGTTGTTATGTTCAATGTTATTGAACCAGCGTCGTTGCTCTCTGCATAAGCCGTCTCGACCTGAAGGTCAGTTCCACCGACTTCGTTAGGAAGTCCAGCATCGGAAAACTCACCGTCGTACTCAACCACAGTAGTTACTGGCGTAACTGATGCAGTTGTTTGTCCGTAGTAGTAACCCACTACTCCGATAGCCACAACAGCTATCAAAGCTAACAAAATTACTAAAGTGTTGTTATTCATAGCTTTTCACCTCCGAATTTTCAAACATGGTTATAGTTATTGATACCCCTATTTAAATACTTGTGAGCTACAAAATGGGCTGTAAACTGGGTTTCAAGTTAAACCTTTTTTGCATTATTCACTTCAATTTCAACGATTTTGTGTTCTGGCTCAAACAATACCTTTTTCAAGAAATAGATATAAAGGAACATAGCTGAAAATATTGAGCCTAACAAAAACTTTATGTCTCCGAAGACAAACGAAGAAACGAAAATTGATGAAACTATTGACAAGAGTAGTAGTATTAGTTGGGTGAAAAACTGATGTGTTGAATACTTAATCTTAACTAGGTCTTTGTTTATTGAATATGTAGTAGGATAAGCCTTGTCGTTTACTTCAACAACACCTATGTCAACAAGTTCGCTTATTTTTTCTTTAGCCCAAGGATAGCTACAACCAACAGCAGATGCGACTTGAGTGTATGTACTGTTTGGATTGTTTATCAGATACAGGATTATGGATTTGTGCGTCTTATCGACTATGTTTCCTTTTATCATACTTACACCGATGGCAATGATATGCCAAAGAAAGAAAGCAAAAGTTTTATCAAAACGCCAATTATCAAACCCCACGCTAGAGGTATGAGTCTAGTTAGGAATATCAACGAAAACATTGAAGCTATAAGGATGGCAAGAACTCCAAACATATCATTTGTTTTGATGGCTTCTGTATTAACAGAAGAAAATACTGTCTGCATCTTGCCAACAATTGCAACCATTGCTGAAGTCAGTATGCTGGGTGCGAAAAAGCCTAATGCAAAGCCGATTAAGAATAGTATGACTTCCATATTGTTTGGCAACCTGAATGCTTTATTAATCAATTAATCACCCCATCTGTATGAATGTTGATAGCAAGATGAATAGTGGAATTAACAAGAACAATGAAAATATGTAGGATACCAAAAGGATTTTCTTTTCTGAAATTTTGAGTGGTGATTTTGAAAAGCCTACGAAGAAGGCATAATATACATATATTATGAGTAAGGACAGGACAAGTGCTTTTAGGAATAAAGCCAGTAAGTCTATTACTGGATAACCAAGAACAAATCTAGGAACGAAGAAAGTCACAAAAGACAAACCAACCAACGCAAATGCGTGTGACTTGACATTAAATTCTTCGTATATCGTTTCTATCAGGAATACAGCAACTAGAGGTAGCGATATGACAGAAGATATTAGGTTAGAGAATTCAACAGTAGATAGTTTAAGCAAAGGCAACAGCATAGACACTGTGTACAATGTTGCCAAGCTACCTGGTATCTTTAGTATGTTCGATATCGTGTCCTCCATTGTTAAAACCTTCCTTTAGTTTAAGTAATGAAACAAATGAAATAAAAATGTTTGTCATTTTCTCAGCATCATTTCTACCATAAAAGTCGAGTTCTTTCAAAATCTTGTACTGTTCCTTGTTCAATGTGACCATTATCCTTTCCCTATCCTTGTCACTCATACTTACCACTTACTCTATAGTTAGTGTAAAGCAAAGTTTATAAAGGTGTATGAAAATAATATTTGTGTATGGTCGAGATGTTGTACCCAATTGTGTTTTTTATTGTGCTTGTTATTGTAGTATTTGCACTAAGGTATATATTCAGCAAAAGAGAGAGTTATGGAGACATAATGGATATTTTGAACTCAACCGATGACAACTGCTTGGGAAGGTTGTAAAATGCAAATAGTGACAATGAATGTAACTCAAAGGTGTATTAACAAGTGTTTAGGTTGTTACGCACCAAGAAAAGGAAGGGAAATGAGCGTCGAAAACTTTGAGAAAATCATAAAAAAAATACCGCCAAACATAGATTCTTTTGTGATTTCTGGTGGAGAGCCATTTATGCACTCGAACTTGGATGTGATAGTCAAAAAAGCCAGAGCTTGGTTCAATGGAACAGTAGGTATATTTACAAGTGGTGTAAACGGTAAAAATGAATACTACGAACTGAAAGACATAGCTGACCACGTTGATGTGTTTAATGTCACACTAAAATTCCCTTACGAGAAATATGATAATGAGTGGTTCAGGAACACGAAGAAAAACAAAAAAACAATCGAATTTTTAGAAGAATGTAATAGGCTTGGTGTTAGAACAAATATTCATTTTTCGGTTGATAGAAGGAATATTGGTTTCTTTTATAATATGGTGTGGTTAGCTAGAAAATTCAATAGCGAATTGCACGTATTGAGATTCCTGCCTTTTGGTGGAAGCGAAGAAGAAAGAATGTTAGCACTTAGTGATTGGGAATGGGATGACTTTTGCAGAAGGATACATAAGATAGAGGGTGTTAGAATAGTTTTTCCAAGTGATTATTCATATAGAATATGCACAGCTGGTGTTAAGAGAATGCACGTCTTTGTCAATGGTGATGTGTCTGGTTGTATCTATTTAGAAACGGCAAAATATGTTGTTGGTAATTTATTGAAGCAAGATTTTAATGAAATTATTTCTTTGCTTGAGGGATGGAGAAGTGCATTCCCATTGAAAAGATGTATAGCAAAAGACGGTCTCAAATATTAGACTATCTCCATTTACTCAAATCTGGTTTTACCCACTCACTCGCCTTTTTTCTAGTGTTTCCTTCCAGATACTCGCTATTTATGCTTTTAATTTCCTCAGTTGCACGAATTATGGAGTGAACAAGAACATCGCCAGTTGTTTTATCAACAATATAACAACTGGCTGTGCCTCGATTTCTCATCGGCTTACAAACATATTTGTATCTGTCGCTTAAATCTAATTCCATTTTTATTACTTCCTTTCTATCGATATGTTTCCACTACCACAAGCTACCCTTGTATGTTTGTTTCCAAAGTTGAATATATTGCAGACTGATGTTATTGCATGATTTCCATAAAACGACATAATCCGTGAGTCATCACCTGTTCTTTTTACCTCAATTTTGCCTAAATCCCTTAAGTATATTGCTGGGTTTCTTTCCTCGTTCCAATACACAGCAAACTTTTGACCAAATACTGACTTTGATATTGGTGTGATATGAACATCATTAATTATGCACTCTTTGGAGCTATAGTTCCACACCCCACCAACCTTTTTACAGGCATCTTTTAATTGTTCAATAAGTTCACTCGTGATTACCACCTCTCAAACGAGTAGAAACGCCAGGTAATGCACAACTTGCAAATATGTAAGAAGGTGACTTAGAGAAGATATTGCATAACCCCTTCTCAAACAGAATGGTGACTGTTTTTGTTCCATGTGTGACGCTTTTTTCAATATCTATTGCTTCCCTGTGTATGTGAGTATAACTACCAGTATCTAAATTCTCCATTTTTATTTTATTGTCTTCAAGCATCTTAATCCTAAAATTACTATAACCAATAGATGGAAGTAAACAAGATGATTCATAGTCATTCCATTTTCCGCCAATCCATTCGCAGGCGTCCTTCAATTTTCTTGTTAGCTCGTTCATACACACCACCCTAAAGTTTTGCAACACACGACATTATCTTTGGTAATTCATCTGGACTTACCCAACCAACAACATCGTCATTTGTTTTAACACATTTACTGGTTATGAACTTACCAGACCATTCATCAATTATTGCAATCTCAGCATTAGGACTACAAAGTGGAAAAGACTTGCTTACTGGTAGAAATGGTCTATCTCTGTTTTTGCAGTAATGATAACGTGAGAACTGAACAGATAGTGTTTTGTTGTTTTTAAATGTTATTTGAAATCCAGACAACTCGTCTCCAATTCTTGTTATGCAAAATTTCTCACCTATAGCCATTTTTATTGCCTCATTTTATTTCACACGCTCCTCTTATGAAATTCCAAACTGTTTTTGATTCACTATCTAAGTAGTAATCTGGAAGACCAGACATGAACCTTCTCTCCCAGACTCTGCAATATTGCTCATCGTTTTCACATCTTTTATTAAATCTAAGTAAGAAGAACAAATGTGCCAGTTCTTTCTCATTCAAACCACATTTGTTTGGTGTTAGAGATTTAAACTCCTCCACTTTTATCACACCTCATTAATTATCCAATATGAAGCCACGCCTATCGGGAAAGCAATCAACAGAGATTCGGGTAACGTGTTGAATATAAGTGATTGAAAAGATTGCAACCCAGCAAGAGCATTAAGGAAATCCTTGAAAAAGAAGAACAGCACAGGTATCAAACCAGATAAAATAATTTTATTGTTTTTATCTTCAAGCATTAGCGACACTAAAAGACCAAAGAAAAATGCAAGTGCAAAACCTTTAAATAAAGTAGCTACCAAAGGAGTTAATAAAGCAGGATTTACAGTATTCCATAAGTAAAACTCGACAGATTTAAGCCATAAACATGAAATTATACCAGCAATTACGAAATTCTTGTCCACTCACATCACCAAAGAAAGGTAGTAGCGGGGGAATTAAATCCCCCACAAATGGTTTTAAGACATGTGTTGTGACACACAAGCTCTGAACTCTGCTTTTGGTTTTCCCTTACAAGCAAGGACAGCATTTCTGAATTTTGCTCTGTGCGCCCTCTGCTTTGGGCTGACCACGCCGATTTCCTTCCTCAACTTGAAGTATCCAGAATAGCTACCACCTTTACCCATTTTCATCCATGTGTTCATAACCACACCTCCAAAACTATTTATAGTTAACTTTTTGCTAAAACAGATATTTAAATACCTTTCAAAATACTATTTGTGTTCCAATGACTTTTTAATCTCAGGTGGTAGCTCCTTCCATAGGCGACATGTTTCCAGATTGCCTTTACAATCACAAGTTCCATAGTAAGGGCAGTTTAGAAAGAGTATCTCGCCATCGATGCTGGTAATAAGAGTACCGTCAAAATTTATAACTTCCCTGACATTTTGTGACAAAACATACTTTGAACCTATTTTATCTACTAACCCCTTGTCAAGAAAAAGTTTTAGATGATGTTGTATGTTTTGGTCAGTTGGCTCGTGACCATTTATCTTAAAACCTTTTTTTGAAAGCAATTTCGTAAGCTCCCAAGAAGAATACCCCTCACTATCCCAGAGCTCCTTCAGTATCTGGAGATGTATGTTCGTTTTCTCCTTTGTCTTTACTCTATACAATCACCTTCACCCTTTCCTGCATCCATTGAAGTGCTTTGTCAACTGCTTCTGGCGTTGGTGCATCTCCTTCAAGCTTCGACACTCCAGTTGGATAAACCTCTCCATTTCTAGTCTTTCCAACCTTAGCAACGAACCTAGAGTTATCTTTGTGCTGGAAAATGCACTCAAGCTCACCATTTTCATTGGTTTTGCATTCGATAACTTTCAATTCATTCGATATTCTCATCAGACCCAAAAATCTCACCTCCAATTAATATTACGAAATACTTTCTTTTAAACTTTCTGTATGCAATCTTTCAAGCAACTCAAGGATTTCTTTCGGGTGGTCCATACCGTCATCGATTTCCTTTCTTTTAAGCACGAAATCATCAAAAACTAAAAACGGAACTGCAACTCCTTTTTCAATTTCCTCCTCACTGAATACCGACATCTTTAAATCGTTCATATAGGATGGATAATGCACCAAAAGATTTACTACTTCAATCCTGTGGTGCGGTTGCTTGCTTGCGTTAAACAAGTTAACTGCTCTCAACATTATGTGGCATATCGAGCAACCAGTTTGGACAACCAAGACCCTCATAGTATTATTCTCCCCATATGGTGTTCTACTTTCAATTCTTTAGGAAGTATCTCAACTGGCAATGAATACTCTGAAGTCATATCGATAACTGGAAATCCAAGATTCTCGTAATGTTCTATGTAAGACTTGAAATACTCTTTTTCATCAACAATGTAACCATTCGAAACCAGAACTATTTTCTTTAGTTCGTCTCCACCTACCTTAAACTGCTTTGCTTCATCCTTCCAAATAACCATAGCAAATGGAAAATCAATTTTTGACTTCTTTATTCTCCTCAAGAGCCTCACCTTCCTTCTTTTCCTCAGCTTTCTTTTTAGAAGCCCACATCTTTTCAAATGCTTCTTTTCTTGGTGGACCAATCCACACACCAGCACGGTAAATTAGTATGTCTGAGAGTGATGTATTGGTTTCAGATGCGTCTTTGAGAGAATAGTACAAGAAACGAATGTACTTCTCTACTGTTGATAAAAACAAATACACCCACTTTCCAGGTCTCCCTTCCCTCAATTCTCTGACCATATCTTCTTCCTTTATGTGAATGATGGTTTCGTTTATCCTTTTAAAGTCCTCGATTAAACTCTCTGCTTCGCTACCAGCAACTTCCAAAAGTTTTTGTTGTGTAACCAAAACATCCCCTTCGAGGGCGGAAGACAAATCCATCAACCTACCTATATCCACTTCTTGCTTGTAAACTATCAGTTTTAAATCTACCAAATCAAGCTCCATCTTTCTTCCGATGTCGCAGAGGCTAACTAATTCCTCACTTTTCAACCCCTGCTTTACCTTCGTCCATCTCATGTTTTGCACTCCTCTCAACAGCCTGTAAGGCTCTCAAGTTTTCAACGAAAGACTCAAACATCTTTTCACGTTCTTCCATCGGTAGTAATTCGCTCAATTTCTTCTTGGTTTTCTCTAGAGCGTCAGACATAACTTGTATGGTTGCCTGTTGCTCGTATAGCTGTACGTTCTTCTTTTGGTTCTCAAGAGCTAACTTCATCATACTTGGAACAAACTTGTTGAATGCTTCCATAGTCGTTCTAATACTAGCCATACTGCTATCGGCGACGGTTTTCTGGAACTCCAAAGCACGTTCAAGGTTTCTTCTGGTTTCTGATTGCTTTGCTAGTTCTTTCTTTAATATTGTATTCTCTTGTTCTAGTTCAGATATTCTACTAATCAACTCACCAATGTATTTTTCTATGTTTTGTTCAACTGAAAAGTCCGATTTTAGTTTTTGCTGTTGAACCGCATAATTCCTAATCAATGCTGATAAGAAAGTATCAAAAGAGTATCCCTCTGGCAAATGTGATTTGGCTACATCAAGTGTTTTTTTATCAATATTTACTTTAACTTCAACCATCTTCTCCCTCCAGAAAATGCTCTCTATATACATCAGCACCTACAACGGGGAACAATTTATCTACATCGGGTATGTAATTTCCCTCGTAGTCTCTGTTCAACACTAAAGCACCTGCACGAACCATACTGCTAATTGACTCTGGATGATGGAATAGAGAATTCATACTTTTACCTTGCCAAACTAAATATTTTTTACCGTCTTTTGGTTTAGATGATACGATTATACCAAGCGTTCCGTTGTCTTCAACAAAGACAAAGGAATGGAAGTATCCAAGTAACTTGTGGTCTTTTGAGAGAACACGCACCGTCTTTGGTATCTTGTTCAAATAAACTATCTTCTGTCGCTCACGCTTCATTAGTTTTTTCTTCTCGTTGATTATTGCATCTTCAAAGGTTTTTTCCTTCTTTTGCTTTTCAAGTTCTAGTTGAAGTGCCTTCAGCTTTTGCTGGAGTATCATGTTTTCTGCTTTTAATCTACCTATCTCTTTCAATTTTGCGTCTGGTATTTCTTCTACATATTCAGGTAGATATGCAACTGTCCTAGTTGGCTTCTTCTTGGAGAATATTTTTTCCCTTAGAGATGCAAAAAATTCCTTAATTCCCACTACTCAACCCCCTTAGAACCTGGTGGTGGTGGAAGTTCAGATGATGGTGTCTTGCCTATCACGAATTTTGGTGTATCTGATTTGAAAGATAAACTTCCTCTGTTTACAACGACAAAATAGATGATTACTCCAATGATGGAAATTACCATCAGCATTCCAATTACTGACCAGTCAAATCCTGGAGCTTCTTTTGCTTTGTATGTCTCCGTAACATTCAGTTCGTCGGATTGGATTGTTATCGTGTAGTAGCCTTCTTTTTCAACATCAAACTCTAAGGAACCGTCGTGCATAGTGTATGATTCGTCGTTAATCAGAACTTCACCAGAGTATGGTATTATCGAACCGTTCTTTTCATCTACAAGGGATATTGTGTATGTTTTACCTGCTTCCAAACCAGCAAAGCCTATCTTGTTGTTCTTTTCATCAAATATGGTTATTTCTGGTCTAATCTCTGGACAACCGCTGTTGTTTTCAGTTCCTCTCCTGTCTGGACATTTATCGTACTTATCTGGAACACTGTCTCTATCTGAATCGCCCAAAACCTCAATGGTCATTTCCTCGTACTTGTAGTGTTCTTTGATTGGTCTCAGTAGTATGGTCCCATTCTCTGTGCATTTGTAAGAGAACTCGCCTTTGTCATTTGTCTCTATCGTTTTCAGTTTTTCGCCATCTCTGAGAATCTCTACATCTACTTTCCCAACAAATTCGTCTTTCTTGTTAGTAACTACACCAGATATCGTAGAACCGACTATGGTCTCATTAACATCGTCGTTTAGATTTATCACTAGCGTCTTCTTTTTTATGTATTCCTCGTATGGTTCTGGGAAATTGTAAACTTCACTAGAACCGACATATCCTGGCTTTTCAACGGTTGCGAGAACCCTATCGCTCTCTATGTCGTCTTCGACCATAACAGAACCAATACCATAGCTGTCAGTTATGCAAGTTCCTATGACTTCACCAGTATCCATGTTTGTGAATATGACACTAGCACCGCCAACTGGCTCGTTTGTACCGTTTTCCAAAACCCTGAAGTAAAACCTTTCTCCTCTCCTCATAGTTTCTCCTTCCATTCTAACGATGAGGAGCTTCTTAATTTTTGGTTTTGGACAACCATTTTCCTGCTCTCCGTATTCGTCTGGACATTTATCATTTTTGTCTGGTACTCCATCACCGTCTGAATCCAAGATATAACTTACAGTAGGACAGGTTTCTTCCGTGTATATGCCAAGCTTAACAGCTTTTAAAGATGGAAACATTTCGATGACATAAACATCACAATTAGAGATTGAAAAGTATTCGCCTTCGCCATAAGACGCTAGGTCGCCATTGATGTTGAATGTAACTTTATCTATGCCGACATCAGATATTGTAAAATTGGTATCACCAACGGTCAACCTTGCCCCTTCTTCCAAAGCTTTGTTGAAACACTCCTTTCTTGACCGCTTTATCTCAACCAGAACGCTGTCAGAAACCGAAACATTTTGCTGTGTACTGTTTCCATCAGAAAAAACATTGAAATACAGGACAACAGAGTAGTTACCAAACTCAACATCTTCTTCCGATGCCAAGGTAACTGATAGTGTGTCAGAATCTGTAAAAAAGGTCTTTGAGTAACTTGCCTGTACGCCATCTGGTAAACCCGTCGTGTTAATCAGCGAAGCATTTATGTCGTGTGTACCAAAAACTATCTGGTACTTGATGGTCGTGTAGGAGTCTTTCGTTAGGTTTGCCGACATTGAAAACGGAACTACCGAAAAAGCAAGTGCTGTCGATAACAGCAAGAGGAAGAAAAAAATACTTTTCATTTGTATGCCTCCATTTTCTCTTAACTTACTCTATAGTTAGTGTAAAGCAAGTTTATAAATGTTACTATTCTAGTGAGAAGTAATTTATGTATTCTTCTTCTGGTTCTTTTTTCTTTTGCCTTCTTTTTATTAAAAACACTAAAAATAAACTCAACAGGGCAATAAATATCAATGTAACTATTAAAATCCATGTGTTAGATAACGCCAATAGATACCTCTTAACACAAGAGTGACCGTCTGGTGACAACATTTCATCTGGTAAGCACTCCAAACGCACACACTTTCCACTAGAACAGACATACCCATATGGACAATCGTCACTAGTTTGACACAGGGTTGTCACTCCGTGAGAAGTTGTTGTTTGAGCAACCGCCTCAAACTGTCTTGAAGCACCAGAGCGTTCAGTACCCCAATAAACGACCACTTTGAACCAGTATGTGCCAGTAGAACTAACTTCTAAACCAAGTTGTGGATTCCATGTTTCCCCAGCATTGATGTATTTAGACCCAGAAGCGTAGTCAATGTCGTCACCGCCACCACATTGGTTCGATTGGTCAGAAACGATACAGTACTCGAAGTGATATTCAGCACCAGATGAACCTTCGTTTGTTATGGACACATCAGCAACAATTGTTGGTATCGTGTTGTCTGTTATGCTGTTTATCACAACTTTTGCTGGTGATGAAGACACTATCCAAAAATCTGAAAGATATGTGATGTTACCAGAGTCGTTTATTTCAATAACGGTTTCGTAAACTCCGCCAGTAGCTGATGCTGAAGTTGTGTAATTGTACACATACAGACCAGTACTTTCGAGTGTTGTGTTTTGTCCATTGACTAAAACAACTCGTAATGGGTTATAAATTGTTATTTTTGGTGGCGATGAAAGGTTTATCGGATTTCCCTCGAAGTCCGAAACCGTCAACCGTGCATAATACGTTTTACCTGCAACTATATCTGGGAAGTCGGAAAGCTTGAATCGCTTAACATTGTTTTGAGAAGCGTTGATTAATGAAATCGTGGTGTTTATATCTGATAGGTAAATCCACATATCTGTTTGGTTGTAATCTGTCAAAGTTCTAGTAGCAAAAGCCCACACTCCAGAGTAATCGCTTAATGTCCTTGTAGCGTATGACCAAACATCTGATGCTGTTGGCAAGGTATTAACTGTGGTGTTTATATCTGATAGGTAAATCCACATATCTGTTTGGTTGTAGTCCGTGAGACTCCTGGTTGTGTACGCCCAGACATCACTTGCAGATATGTCATTCAAGGAGTTTATCAAATTCTTTATTTCTGTAGTGTTATCCTGCGTTGCTAAATTGCTTAAATCTGAAACTTTTACCCAATCCTGCGTGGTTAGGCTTCCACCTGTTATCTCACGGTTTGGGTAGCTCCATATCTCGCTTGGAGAAGTTCCTGTTGCATTATACAAACCTATTCCGTGAGAAGCATTCAATTCTGCTCCTGTTAAGAATCCTGTTGCTGTTACCCAACTAGCGTCTCCGTGTGATATCAAATCTGTTATGTTCTGCTGTGTTGCCAATATTGATGGGTCAAGGCATTCGGATTCTGTTAATGTTCTGAACAAAGCTCCTTGATTTGACAGCGTGATTATATTTCCACCTTTCGTAGTTACAGTTATATCTACACATTTCAGCTTGTATAGCCCGTTGTTTTCAAGTGTTGTAGTGTATGTTCCATTCATAACCACTCGAAGTTTGTGGCGTAGTGTTTCGACTACATCTATGTTTGAACTTCCTAAATTAGTTACCGTTCCGTCATCATTTACTTTCTCTAAACTGCATGTTGGAAGTCCAGACAAATCCAATATCTCTCCTTGATAGCTAAAGAATTCAAATGTTGCCCATATTGTTTGTCCTGGACAGATTGCCTGTGGCGAGTTCTTGTAGATAAATACGCTTTCCTCGTTCATCTGGTCGGCAATAGATTGCTGGTTGTATTCTACTATCAACCCTACTGCGTATTCATTTGTTGGATGCGTCCATGTTGTATCATCTGAACTTTCTGTTGAATAAATTGCTGTTCTTGCTCCAGCTCCCAATACCACATCGTTTGCCTGTGTCCAAGACTCCTCGCCCACAAACTTTATCTCCACGAGAGAATCTGTTATATTCCCTCTGTCAAATTGCGTTACAAATTTAGTGTAATCTGTTGATAAGGTAGAAACATCAATCGTGTTTATGAGCGAACCTTCAACATATATGTTTAATGTTCCTGTTGGGTTCCCTACCTTTCTCAGCCAATAGATAACATAACCATTTGTCACATTGTCAGGAACATATCCTATGTCTATTTCATACTTCTTGTAGTAGTCTGTCTTGAATGTTTCATCGTGTTCTGGTTCGGTTTCTCCTAGAATGTGTGAACTTGCTACATCGTAGTAGGTGGAATTTATCAACCCACTCTTGGATATGTCTAAAGATAATACTGCGTATGTCGGTGGGTAGTATGTTAGGTTTCTTGAAGTTGCATTCCACACGAATGTTGCACCAGTTCCCCAATCTATGTAGGTTAAATTCCTATTTGTATAGCTCCAAACTTCTTCTGGTGTTGTTTTTTCGTAATAAGTTAGGTTTCTTGATGTGTATGTCCATATGTCTTCAGAAGATGGTAGATTCTGAACTGTTGAATTTATGTCATTCAAGTATATCCACATATCTGTTTGGTTGTAGTCCGTCAAAGACCTAGTCGTATATGTCCACACTTCACTTGCTGACAAATCGTTTAAGGAATTTATCAGGTTAGGTATGTCTTCTTCGGTAGATTGGTTTATTTGCGACAGATAAACCCACATATCTGTTTGGTTGTAGTCCGTTAGAGTTCTCGTGGCTACAGACCAAACACCAGAGTAATCGCTTAATGTTCTCGTTGAATAACTCCATACTTCAGAAGCTATGTTGTTTATTTCATTCAATAATGTCGCTTGGTTGGTTAAAATTTGGTGGGTGGTTTCATTAACTTCAAAAAGGAACTGGCATATTTTTGTGTTTGGCGAATAGGTACAGTTATGCATATCTTCTAAATCTTGAACGATGGAATAAATGTTGTTTTGATTTCCATAGTCGGTTAAAGACCTTGTAGAATACGACCACACTATGTCGGCAAAAGACCAATCGGTCAACGTTCTCGTTGGATAAGACCAAATATCTGCAGGGGAAGTTCCTACTGAACTCAATGTGTCGTTTATGTGGTCTAAATACCAACACTTCGTTCCTACTTCAGAAGTGTAGGAACTACAATCCTCTCTGTTGTATAGGTATGTCACATCAGATTGAATTGTTGAAACTATTGTGTATATGTCGTGAGTAG
>Ga0136651_10000595_pt1 | contig 20057 bp, 13 predicted proteins | sample Mar14236cmmetaG_FD_94867 | JGI IMG/M metagenome (GOLD analysis project Ga0136651, IMG submission 94867) | Marine hydrothermal vent microbial communities from Guaymas Basin, Gulf of California to study Microbial Dark Matter (Phase II) - Marker... ... | reverse complement strand
TTTGGAGGAGGAAAATGGAAATTTTGAAGGATACACTGTATGAGGCGCTTTTGCACAATGGACGCGTTCAGGTAACTGATAAGCTCCGTGAGGAGTTTAAGTCCGAGATACCAGAGATTGCTGAGGCGAGTGAGATACGGTTTACACTTCGGGATGTACTTACTAATAGCATGCTTGCGCCTCTCTTCCCTGAGGTTATAACGGTTATTGTTGAGGACACGATGGAACCGCTGCTTCTTATAACTAAGTTATATGATGTTGTTAGGGGTATTCCTAACGCCCTTACAGTAAGAATCCTGCTGCCAACACCGATGCCTGTAGTTAAGCTTTCACCTAATGCTCCCACACCGAACCTTGGAAATCCGTCGCTTCATGAGATAGGTGGTACCGTATCCATAACTGCGGAGAAATGGGGTGTTATATGGAGTGTTGATGAGCATGTTATTAAGAACAACCAATGGGATATCCTTAAGATGTCTCTTAGGAATGCTGCTCGAGCGCTTGCTAGACATAAGGAGAAGCAGGCCTATGAGCACATAAGGCATGGTGGGATAATACTATTCTCGAACTGGAGAAAGAATCACGCTGTTTTCAAGAACTTCCTCAGGGGTCGTGATATAAAGTTAAGGCAGAATGGTAGTCTTTCACCTAGGGATTTCTTCCAGGGTTATGCCTACTTCCTTCAGAATGAGTTTATCCCTGATGTTGTTATTATGAACTCATGGTCATGGCTTGTATTCCTGTACTCACCTCTTACCAGGGAGATCGTTATGAATGGTAATACCATTGCGCCTGACTTCACCAACTTTAACATGAGAGTTCGTAGCAGATGGCGTGAGGTATGGAACTCTCTTGGTAAGAAGGGTATTCTTGGTGGCAACAGCCCTGATGATATATTCGGTAAGATAGGTCTGAGCATTTTTGAGCCGACGAATGCTCCTTGGAGCTGGAATCCACTTGGTGTTGAGGTTTATCATAAACCTTCTTGGATGCCAGCTGGTATAACATTCCTTATTTCACCGTATGCTGATTGGTCGGCCAATGCAACTGATTACATGAATAAATACTTTAGTGGTTGGGACTTTACAGGTGCTCAGTCGTGGGCAGATACGAAAACTCCGAAGGACCCGCTTAATATATTTGCGCACAACGACGCTGCGAATAAGAATGATCCTACGAAGACGACAGGTTTCAAAGAAGATGGCACTGTGGCAACATCACCTAGTGATGCACGTACTTATGCGGATCCAACGCTTAATTTGACCGATATAATCATGGTTGATAGTTCAGAGGTTGGAATTCTTTATCAGTACTCGGATCCAACAACTACTAAGTGGTCCGACCCAATGCTGGATATACAGAATAATAAGATTGCTGAGGAATATGGCTTCGCTGTTAAGTGGGGTGGACGTGCTATTGGTATCTTTGAGGCTGTTGTCATCGATGAGCAGTATACTGCTGAGCTTGTGGCACAGAATGAAATAGCAAAACCGCTGTAATATAGATTAGGCCCGGTCTTCTAGCTCGTTAGACATTGTGATTCTTGTGGCTAGAAGGCCGGGCTTCCTATAGGAGGACAATTGTGTATTGGGTAAAGCTATCAGGGCGCGCACCTGTAGCTACGATAACCTGTGGGCATCGTGTTGCACAGGTATCAGTCCGGTGTCCTATTTTTCCTCTTAAGGACTTTACGCCTCATTGTATAGCCCAGTTTCAAAGGCATGTTGATGTATATATTATAGAGGAAAACTTTCCTATTGATGAGGACCGGAAGGTAGAAATTTTCTCTACGCTTATGGATGGTGATATTGATATCGAACCTTCTGAAGAGGAATTTGTTATGTGGTTAATCTCCAATGGGTTCCAGCCTAAAGGTACCTATCATAAGGTTATAGTGAAGGAAACGGAGTCAGAGGAGGAGAATATTATGCCTCCTGAAGTAGATGAGGAGAATGGTAAGGTTGATGTTTCTGTGCAAGAGTCTGATACAGTTAATGAGGTAACTAGTGATGAAAAACCTAAATCGGTAGGGAAGAAGAAAGGTGCGCGTCGAAGTAGAACAAACAAGCGTAAACGTAAATGATACGATTATAATTTCATGTGATCAAACACCTGATGTTAATACTGTAAATGAAACGACCGTCCGTCTTTATTATAAAGATTATCCCCTGCCGCCTTCCTATGATTGCAGGGTAAGTGGAAATAATATCGAGGTGATACCGGTTGAGCCATGGTTAGCTGGTTATACAATAATTTTGACTGTAGTTGGAGAGCGATATGGTGTTAAGTCTATTGAAGGGGAGGCCCTTGAGGAACCAGTTTATACATTTGCAATAGCTGTATTACCTGCAGAGGAACCTGGCACGGCGCCTTCATATGAACATGCATTAATTGTAACGGCAACAATACCAGAGGATTATTATACAAATTATACAGACAATCATATTAAGTTTTTCTTCAATGTTCCTATTGATCCAAGTATCGAGGATGCATATGAGGAACATGTTTTTATACATATTAAGCCCGTAATAGTTTTGCCTCCTAATAGTCGTCTGCCGGTGCCACCTCAAGGCTATCTTGCGCCCGAGGCTTATTCTGTTGATGTTGACGGTACTACGATGACTATAACAATAGGTGTGCCTATTTATAATGCTGAGATAAATGTGAAGATTGTTGATATCCATGCATTGGATATAAGCTATGTTCCTATATCGAGCTATGAAATAGTATTTACATATAGGTATTCACCTCTTCTTTACACTCCTGATTATTTTGAGGTTGATCTACCGGATGATGTTATCTATCGGTACATTTTGAGGGCGGAGGCAATAGCCGACACACTTTATCCGGGTATTCTTGATTGGAATGACCCTGAGTGGTGTGTTGTTATGTTTGTTTATTATATGACGCAGCGGCTTATTTTAGAGCGTCTTTATGGCATATTAGCAATAATGGGTGGTTCATTTAGCAAGAGATTGGGCGATTTGCAGATATCGTATAACATTAGGCCTGATAATGATTTGAATAAGTTGTTAGGTCCTCTTTCTGCGTTGGTGCGTAATAGGTGTGCTAAGGTAGCTTTACATGGTGTCATACCGGGGCGTTTTGTCTATCCAATACCATATCACCGTCCTGATATAGCATGGCGCCGCTTCCCCATATTGAAGGATTATTTTATTGAGGAGCCTACGGTATTTATGGGTGATCGGGCATGGGATTATGGTGTATTTTTCAGGAAGCATATGGATCAATTGGAGACAGGTAGAGAGGTGCTTGGTGAAGAGAATGTATGAGAAAACTACCTTTACTGATCCGATAAATCTGCGTGTTGAGATGGATTTTTTTATGGATGGTGGGGGTGGTATAGGTCCCAAGGGACATTATGTTATTTTACGGCATTATTTAGTTGATCAGAAGTCTGATTATTACTCGCACATAACAGGAGAAGGGCATGGCGGGCCGGCTTACAAATTTGAGGAAGCTTGTATAAAGACACGGCGAGTGCCATTTAGATCGATGCAACAAGAAGCTGACATGACTCAGGTTGGTGAAGTACAGAATTATGATTATATTTACTATTTTAGGTACGATGATGTGCCGTTTGATTTACTTCCGGGGGATCATATTTATGAATTACAACCGCCTTATGATTTAGAGGGTAGTGCGGATGATGAGGAATTACTCAGGGTTCCGCGTTATGCGCGTTACCGTATAGGATTTGTGCATCATTATAGAGAACGTTCGGGGCGTGTTGAATATGTTGCGGCATTAGTTACTTATGACAGTATAAGTAGTGAAGCCCCGCTTATGAAGCAAAATGGCTAATGGTAGTAACACAGCGCAGTTTGTAGATCTTATTTTTGATCCGCGATTTCTTGATGCATTGAAATCTAATGTTATACCGAGGCCGATAAGATATGGTGAGATCTTATCCTTGTCGCAGTTATTTGGTGTTATAAAGCAGGTTATTGAGCATCTGAGGCCACAGTGCAAGGTTTATCCGGCATATGGAAAGCATTTTTTGTATGCTTATGGTCTTGTTGATGATGAACCTGAGGCGGGCTTCAAAATTCCAGATGAAATTATCGGTTATGTATTATATAGTGCAGAGCCTGCGACGATGGGTGGGTCACAACCCGGTTCAAGTCCACAGGTGCGGCGGCCCCGTCCGGTACATAATGCTTTAACCGTAGATGTGGATTATGCTGCACAGTTATATTACTATGCACTTGATGCGTACATTGATTTTTTCTTTTTTGCGAAGGATACACAGAGCATATATGAATTGATGGATTGGTTTCAGGAATTGATGTTTTCGACGCTGTCGCCTTTGTTAAAATATCTAGGTGTAGAGCAGGTTCATTTTGATTCGGCGGGCTTCGATGAATACATGCGTTCTGTTCGACCAGAGGTTGTAATTCCGATAATGAGGTATTATTTTAGGATACAGCGTCTGTATGTTTCGTATCAGAAGATTATCAAAGCAATTTTGTTTAGTCTTATAGAGGAACAATAAATTTAACATAGGGGTGGAAAAATGCCAAGAGATATAAGAGTAAGATTCAGGCCTACGTTGGTTACCCCTCAGATAAGAGGGGGGTTTCCCACGCTGGGTGTTTTGATTATTGGTACGGCGACTGATGGCCCGACAAATGAGCCGGTTATTGTAAGGGGTCTTGAGGAAGCACAAGAGATTTTTGGCAATTTAGGTGAAGGGACTCTTCTGGAGGGTTATCATGAGTTTATTACAGGTGCGTCTCGTGGTGCAGATCTGCGTACTGTTGTGGGGCTTATGAGACTGGATTTTGGTGAGTATGCTAGTGTAGAATTACCAGAACCATCGACAGGTACAGGGCTAAGTGAGCCGATGGGTGCAACGGCGCTTACTATTAGAGCGAGATATAAAGGTGAAATATACAACATGTTTACTATATCGTATAAAGCAGTAGCTGGCGGGTTTGCTGTATCTATAGTTGTACCGGCTGAGAAGGATCCATCGGGAAAAAGCCAGGAATATGTACTTCTGTGTGACCCATCGGGCAGTAATACAGAGCTTATAAATAATCTTACGGAGCTGGCAAATGCTATCAATCACCATCCAGTGCTGGCACGTTGGTTGTATGCAGAGGTGAACCTTCTTGATAGTAGATATTCAGCATTTATATCTAATGGGTTTTATTCGGGAGCTGGTGAGTCATTTAATGCGTGGGGTGTAGGATATAATGATACTGATAAGGTTATAGATTTTGTGAGCCGATTTAGTGGCTCGCCTAGTAGTGATGTATTGGATTCAGGTGGAAGTGATACGTTAGGGCAGTATCATCCTTATACGATATTTGGAACGACTCCTGTTAATGTAAGAGCAACATCACTTGATAATATACAAAATATAAGGAATTTTGGAAAGCTGGCATTGTATGACGTATCTGTGGATGCTAATACAAAAATTGCTAATTTAGGTGTCTATCCTCTTATACAGACCAAAGCTGGTGCAACAAAATTTTATCCCATAAGTGCATATAATGATTATGATGATGATGGTATGTATATCGATGTACCTAACTATTTAAGGAACTGGGATACTCCTTCAACGGCTAAATATCTTATACCGGGTAGGTTTCCTGTGTCAGAGGCTGTCTTTTATATGGATGTGATTCTGAACCCCAGCGGGGCTTCAGGGGATGTGAATTATGTTGAAACCAATATGTTCTTGCCTATAGATATTTATGGTGATGATGCCTTAGCTGATCTTATTAATGCATCAAGTGTCAGTGATACGAGACGATTTAGTTATAAGTGGATAATACAGACAGAAGCCAAGACAGTTTATGATAGTGGAGCGTCTACTTATACAGGTTGGATGTTACCCCTTTTCCATTCTCCAATGTCATCTGTTGGTGGATTGATACTATTTTATCAAAAAGATAGTTCACCTGTTGATGAACTTGATACAATATTTGGATTATGGAAATATCTCTATTTAGGTGTACCTTCACAGGTAGGTGGATCAGCACCTGATTGGTATTCTACCACGTCAGATGCAGCCACATTAAAACTTATTGATACGGGGGATAGTGAGAAAGTTCATATAGGTTTAGGTCCTGCATCAGCATTCTTCAAGAAGACTGATGTTGTTGCTCATTATGGTAATGAGACATCACCAGATGAAAATTATACTAATGCTATAAATACAGACGTGACAGATTTTGATGGTTCGTATTCAGGTAATGAATTCAAACTATATTATTCAACAGATGGTTCATCTTGGCATGAGATTCCTCTATATTATGAATATGATGGCGAGTATTGTTCAGGCCTCACATTAGAATGGACGTTTAATGGGCAAACAGATTTGGCTGCCTTAACTGATTTGAATACATTCAAGATTAAATTCTTTGATGGGATCACATGGGCTTCAGAAGATGATCCTGAAATTAAGGAAATCCAGTCAAAGTATCCGTTCCTTGAGGTTGCAAAAGATCCCAGTACTGGAGAATATTATCTCGTCATAGCTGCTGGAACAAGAATAAGATTAACAGGTTATACGCCGAAGGTGATGTTGAAGTACCTGCCTTCGAGGGCGGCGCTTAATGACTGGTATGAGTACACCGTCTATCAGGATAGGATTGAGTTCGGTACCCCTTATCCATATACAATTAAATTCAAGGTTCATTATCTCAAGGAATTTGTTGAAAATGTTGACTACATATATGATTCCGCACAAGGAACATTCCAAATGCTCGATGCTGAGCTGATCCCATCTGATAAGCTAACATTGCTGTATATGGATTACCAGTTTGAGCCTGAGTGGTTTGATACATCTCGTATCTATACATTATCAGGTGGTTCATCTGGGTTTGAGAGGGCGCGGCCTCTTGAGTACTATGCGAAGTTCCGTACTGCTCTGCAAGCCATAAATACAGATGATAGATTTGATATTATAGTGCCTAAAGGAGCTTATATAGATACAGTTGATGAGGTATATGATGCGTCTATATCCTCAACGACATACGTTAATGTTGGATATATAGATCTCTTTGATGAATTTACACAGAAGCGTGCTGATGATGGTAACCCAACGATTGTGATTCTGGCGGCAGAACCTTATAAGCCGGAGACGGCTATTGTTGGTTATACCCGTGAAGGTATAGCTAATTGGGTAACAAGGATGACCGATACTACATCAATTGATCCTCGTTCGCCGGCAGGTTTAGTTGCCTCAGTGACTGACAACCCGATGATGTGTGTTACTGTCATGCCTATAGCACTTATAGCACCTGGTGGTACTTATTACATATCAGACGGTGCTGCATTCCTTGCAGGTCTTGCGGCAAGATTCCATTATGTACCACGCACTGCAGCTAATGAAAGTCTGTACAATCTTGCTCTTCCTAATGGGGTCAGACCTGCATTTAGACTGTCGGAATCACAGGTTGATGCATTGCTTAACATGCGTTACATAGTATTCCATATGGGTCAGGATGGAGCGCCGCGGCTTATGAGAGATACAACACTTGCTCAGCCATTTAGTTCATTAAGTGCGCTGACCCATTTGGCCGTACTATTACGTATTAAGCAGGGATTCATAAGAAGGCTGCGGCCTCATATTGGTAAGATTGTCAATGCTCAGACAAAGATGGAGATTGATGCAGCTATTACATCCGAGCTGGCGCTGTGGCAGAAAAGTGGTATCATACAGCAGGCTATAGTTGATATTGATTGGGCAAGTCTTGATGGTACATTAGGAGTATTACCTGTGCATATTACGATCGTAAGGTCACCCATACTGAAGGGTGTTGAGATAGATATAGTTGTGCGTTAAGTCTGGATCTTGGTCAGGTGGTTGTTGGGGAAGCCCTCCGTTTATCAAAAGCGGGGGGCTTTTTCTTTTGGTATGTTGTCTTGAGATGAAAGATGTGAAGATATACATTGATGATGGTATTTTATATGTGGAGTTTCATGATTTTTATGATCGGGCTGATATATTGATTTATGATGTGAAGGGTCGGCTTATGCATGAGGGTAGGGCGGCCGGCTTAAGCGTCTATACACATGACATATCTCGTTATGCAAGTGGCCCTTACATTATTGTTGTTTTGGTTAATGGAAGAAAGTATAGCAAGGTAGTCACATTGCATTAGTATTAGGAGGTTATTATGGGACTGACATTAAGTTCTAATAAATATGCTAAGACGTTTAATTCCTTTTCAGGTGCTGATATATTCATAATCTTTGAGAACGCTACTGTGGGGACGATAACCCAGCTATCTTGGAATATAACGAGGGAGAAGGCCCCTCTTTATGTCCTTGGTCATGTTGATGCTGTGGGTACATCACGTGGTAAGAGAAGCATTGCGGGTTCGCTTACAGGTCTGATCTTTGACCGTTGGACACTCTTTGATCTGGCATGGGGATCTGACATTACAGGTGAAGGTGGCCGTACCGGTGAGTATGCTGAGTATGCAAGGAAGACAGGTGATATCTTGGTGCCGGGTGATTTGATGTTTGTGGATTATGCTGATATATATGGCACTGATGTAGCACCGGGTACTAGAGCATGGCCTGTAGGTGGTGGCGGGTCTGCTGAGGAAGCATGGAAAAAGATGCTTGGTTGGGAGCCTAGCAGGGTTGTGTATGCTGACCAAATGCTACCATGTGATGTAACGATTGTTGGTATTAATGAGGCAGGTAACTTTATGGTTTCAAGGATTTTTGGTATAGATTTGCTATCAACAGGTGCTGGTATATCAATTGATGATGTAACTATGGAGGAGCAGTATACATGGTTTGCTATGTCAATGCTACCATTTTTACCGAGGTATACAGGCGGTGAAGGTACTGGCTTAGAACTTTATAATCTCCTTAAGGAGTATTGGGGATTGCCGGGTTCAGAGATGGCGTCGTTAAAGTCAGCTATGGAGACAATAGCTAGAGCAAGTCGTTCTGGTTTAGGTACTGGTAGCACTACTGGTGGAACAAGTACTGGAGAAACTAGTACTGGTGGGGGAGGTTGATGAGGTTAGAGGATGCTGAAAGCAAGCAGTATGTATTTAGTTTTAGTGGTGCTGACTATATACCATTTGCTTTTGTGGGGGGGCGGCTTCGTGCGCTCCCCCTTGTTATGACGATTACGGCTTCTTTCGTTGCTGACCAAGCGCCGGCCTTAACCCTTGGTAGTAAAGTACCATTAACGATACGACCCGGTCATGTTACTGTTGCGGGCTCCATTATAGGTGCTGTGAGTGACGTGCATCCTCTTTTTCCATTGACATCATTATTTGTTAGGGATGTGCGTTTCGGTACTGATGTTGCGCTGAGAACATATGAATTACCTCTTTTTGATATTATTATTGTGGGTATTAATGAAGTAGGTAGGACAACCGTTGCGAAGGTTTATGGTGCGCGCATCCAGCAGGGGGGATATACGTATTCAATCCAAGATCTTTACACAGAGACAACATTTCAATATAGGGCATTGGATATGGATGAACCTCAGGTAGCACCTGTTATGGAAGGTGAGATGATGCATTATATTAATCCAGCCATATTTTTTGACCGGCTTAATAGGATTCCTATCTTGGCGAAGAATAAGGCGGAGGTTGGTGCTGTATTAGGCGTTATATTATCATTGCGTGCAAAACTTATCGATATCTATGATAAGATTGCTAATGCAAAGAGCATAGAAGAGCGTGAGCATTGGTTGCAGGAAGCTAAAAATGTGCAGGAGGAAATCCGCAGGTATGAGGATGCGCTTAATACGACATTGAGGTTATATTCGAGGACTGTTATATCAGGTAATCAATTTGCGGATGCTGTATTTGGGGATTTAGTTTGGCCGCGGGATTTAAAGTATGTTGAAGTAGAGAAATCTTATGTGTATCCGCAGCGTTATTATGCATCTGTTGGAGATACACAGAAGGTTGGTACCTATCAATGGCGTTCTGAACACGAAACTGATATGTGGAATATATATATATATTTTCAGCAAATATATATGATGTTGAGGGATTCATACCGAAAAGGAGATGTCCCCATGCATGATTTGTATAGGAGATGCTTAGATTTTCGTGCAAAGTTAATAAGTGCTATGTCGACCTTTAAAGAGGATAAATATCTGCATCCATATTATGGTGAAGCTTTATTGAAGCGTTATGATGAGTTAATTAAGCAGATAAGAGAGAGACTATGATAGTCCGCCGTTTTGTAAATACTAACATATATAAGAATCTACAGGAGAAGCAGGGCATAACGGACAATGATGGTACTGTTTCCTATAAGCCGGCTGAGGAAACGACTTTTGATATACCTTATTTAGAGGATTTTTATACCCCTGCGCTTATTACGCTTTACTTTGATGGCATAAGGATAGCTGAGGCTGTTTTTGTGGAATATGTTTATAATGATCAGAAGATACCTGTTTATGGTTATGGAGATCGTTATGTTCGTGCATTTGAGGAGGGGCATCATTTAATAAGCGGGCGCATGGGGTTTTTATTTAAGGAGACGGCTTATTTATCGAGCGTTATTGATTTGGTATCAGGAAGCCGGCTTATTACCACACCCGGAGGTGAAAGTGCTGTATATGCATTGCTTCAGAGAGTGCTGAGTGATCCTGAGGTTAATGAAAAAGTTGAATATATGAGGCAAATTTTGACATCAGTATTTGGGTTGGAGCCTTTCAAGGTTGGGCAGCTTAATGCTAATCAGATGATTAACTTATTAAAGATCTATAAGTCTGTTATTTATATGACTGTTAATCCCCGTTATGGCGCTACAGGTCCTTTGGTAACAGAGGCAATGAACAGTAGTGAAGCGCTTAGTTCTCCTTCGTCGCCATTGGTATGGAAGATCGGCTCGCCTCATGTTATATCTGCAATGTTGGATATGGAGGATGTCTTTGGTGAGGTGACTGTTGAAGGATTGTGGGAATCGGTGGAAGATGCATTGTGGAGTAAGGAGGTGCCGGGCTTAGACATTGCACCCATCGTAGAGCATGACTTAGGTTATACGGGTTATGGGTATGTAATATCTGATAAAACATTTGATGTTTTTATAAGGTATGGTGCCGATGGATCAAGTATTACGGACCATACAGTTGAGGTTATTAATGATGTCCATCTTGTATCAAGTGGTAAGAGCATCAATGTTGGTTCACCTGATCTTGTTGTTGAGGTTTTGGAGTTCATAGCGCGTACTAATAATCGGCGGCTTAATATCTACCAGCATAAACAGGTATCAGAGACGGATGAGCTTATTTCACCGAAGGCTGATGATCAACCACCTGCGCGGCCTAAGCAGTATTTTAATTATAAAAAGAGTAATATGGAGGAGGGGCGTGTAAAGCAGATTGAAGGAGAATTTAGTAATGCAGAGAAAGAACTTCAAGCTGATTTATGTGGTGAATGTATTGATGAGCGGTGTATAATTATGTGGAGAGATAGAGCTGAATATAGTGTTGGTACTAAAAAAGATATTGTATTTGCTAATACAGGTCTTGAGTTTGATGTCGCGTATAGAGGTAAGGGATACTTTGGGCCTATAATTGTGTATGAGAAGGCAAAATCATATTATAGCGTGGAGCATACAATTGACAAATTATTAGAAAATGTAGCCAATTTATCAGCGTCTGCCCATGGTGAGCATGGTTCGTTTCCATTGGAGCAATGTTTGATTGCTTTTATATGGCATGCTACCGAAGCAATAAATGAGAAGGGTGAAGATTATTTTGTATGTCCTTTTGGGGTATTAGAGCAGGCAATTACCTATCTAAAACCAGATTTTTGTGTTCGTTATCTTAATGCATTATTGAAGTATAATTCTCCTCCATCGACAGTTATAGAGGATTTAAAAAATGCCATGGATTTAGCAGCTGCGCGCGTAGGGTTTACTAGTGCTGAGTTCCCTATAGCTATTGGAATGGCGGGTCATCCTTCAGAGTTTATGCAGAATATAACGGCGTATGCAATGGGAGGGGTAGAGAAGCCTGAGTTTGATGTATATGATGGACTGAAAATAGGTGTGAAGGAGGCAACATTAAGGATTGTTGAAGGTGCAAGCCCAACATTGGGTATACTTGATATACCTATGTATTTTATCACGATCAATTTGGCTGATCGTGGGTCGGTGTTGAATTTTAAAAATAAACTTGACACGTGGACATTCCATCATTATTATTATTGATGTTAAATCTTAACAAAGGGGTGGTATATGGATCCCAAAGAATATAAACAGCAGCATGGTGTTGATATTTTTGCGGTTGGTTGTAATGTTCTGAAAAATACTTATAAGGCATATTTCCCTATTATGTCTGTTGCTGATCTTACGACTGATGTTACATATAATGACCCTGCGCGGGTTCATCTATTAAATGTTGTACGAAACCTTGTTGAAAAGATAAGTTTAGGAACGATGACTGATGATGATTTAGTTGCTGTTATGGGTGGTTGCATTCATCTTGAAAAGAATATGCAACCTATTGATCCGATGTCTGTAGAGAATGCTATAGCTAAGCTCTTAGCTGAACGGTGGGTTACTGCAATGGGGTTCTTTGATACACCGCGGGTTTATGTTGCTGAAGTAGATGGGCAAACATGCGATGTTGTTGAAACTGTTTATGCAGGTAAGGTTTATAAAATTTATCTAAAACCCATATCAGGTGACAATGATCCCCGTATTGAGCATGTATTGAAGGTATTGGGTAGAGAGTATACGATTGATCAGACATATGATGTATTTAGAAGCTCGGTTGTGAAGGTTGAAGCCGCGCCATTTGGACAGATGTCATTTGAGGATGTTGAACTTAATGATAAAGTGCTTTTTGCAAGTGCTGTTATGGCATGGATTGAGAATACAGGTAGCGTTGAATATGATTACGAAATTATATAATGGAACTTATACGCATCAAGTATGGGGATACCACCTATGAATTTAATTATCCCACCCTATTTGATTACTACTTGTTTATTGATGGTCAAAAAGTTCGGGTATTTGATCGCCTCGCATTAAGGGATTATAGTATTACATCAATTAAGAAGGCGCGCATTATAACCATTCTCTTTCGCCACTTCCCTGCCTTTGCTACTGAGGATGAGGTATTTTCCAATATACCGGATGCTGGTGGTTTAATTTATTTAATGCAAGTGTTTGGATATAAACCTCATGAATTATTGCAGTTAAATCCTTATGAGCTTGATTTTGCGGTAAGGTTGGCTGAGTATATAAATAATCCAAAACCAGACAATGACAGTAGTCCGCAGGAATAAGCCCTTTCTTTTCCAGAGTGATTTAGCACGCATACGTACAGATGAGACATTGCGCAGTCGTTATGGGTGGGGTCGTACGCTTCTGCGTTTTGGAGTGGCGATGGCTTCCTTTGCTGTTTTATCTTATGGTGCGCGTTCATTATCTCGTGCGTGGCGTGCGTTGGCTACATCTGGAGCATTATCGAGGAAGTTTGTTGAAGGCGTTAAGGCAGTAAAGAAGTTAGGGCTTGAACAGGGTAATTTACTTGATGTGATATTATCAGTATCTAGGCGTGCGCGTCGGGTTGCTTATAAATATGTCAAATGGTCACAAGATTATAGAGATGCGTCGCGGCTTCTGCATTTTGGTAAGGCATTAAGGAAAATATGGAGTGGTGGTAAAGCCTCATTAAAGGGTTTTAGGAAGGCGCGTGAGGCTTATCGGCGGGTTGGGTTACGGGGTGCGTTGTTTGGTGCCTTTTTGCGTGGTGCAGAAAGAGGTGTTGGATTTGCGATTTTATCTTCGGCTGCTGATGCATTAACACATTCGTTTATAACACCTGCGGATAGAGAGAAGACAAGAAAGTATGGTCCTGTTGCTCGTGTGAAGCGTTTTTTCACTGATGTTGTCCTATTTAGTGGATTACAAGGACTTTGGGGTGTATCAAAAGTTACCTTTCCTACCTATATACATAGGTATAGCCCGCAGATACAGCGTTTTCTTACCCGCATTGGGGCACCTACATACATAGCTAAATTTTATGGTTGGAGGCGCCGCTTCTATGATTATCTAATCCGCGCTATAGAATATAAGCAGAAGTTTACTCAGAAATTGCAGGGTGCTAATATATGGCAGCACATAAAGCAGCAGATGAAGGAGCATCCGGGGTTGGGTGCTGTTGCAACCTATTTGCGGGAGCAGATAAGGGAAGCTCATCTACATGCTAAGAAATCGTTTAGGAGGCCGGGTGGATTCCCACCAAGGAGTGGTTATGATACGGTTATAACGATGATGAATTATGCGAAGGAGGTTAATGTTAAGGATCCTAAATTTGCAGCGGAGATTGCAGCTCAAGCTGTTGGACGTTATAAGGGTGTGAGTAAGTGGCGGCGGCTTCTTAATATTGAACGTGAGAGGTTGACTAAGAAGCAGGCTGTTGCTTTCAGGGAGATGCTTGAGAAAATGGGGTTTAGCAAGTCATGGATCGAGACATTAAAGGGGGAGGAACGCAAGTTTTATGAGAATCTGTATTACCGTGTGATGAGGGGACCATTGTTCCATGGTCCTGGATGGTTTGAGGTTGCTGGTCAAAAGTTTTCGCAGTATGAGACACGTTATTTTGTAAAAAGAATTCTCCAGAATCTATATGCTGGTCGATGGAGGGGGGTTACACGCATTTTGGCTTCTGCGGCAGGCTTAGACCTCTATGCCAACCGCAGACCTGTATTTATCTTCCATCCCACCATGGATATACCAATGAGTGTTCCTATACCGACTGATGAAGGTGTTCGTATGCTTCGCTTGGTAACCGAACGTGGTAATGATCGGGTCCGTCATGGAATTGTATTCTTACAAAATAAGTTATATAGATTGTCACCGACAGAGGAAGGTGGTGAGTATTTTGTAGACAGAGTTATAGAAAATGTTAAATTATATGAAAGCCCGGCTTACAACATATTAAAGAGGGAGTTAACGCAGTATTATATCAAGCAGAGGCGGCGCACAGATGAAATAGGTTTGCGTCCACCTGGTGAATATGTTAGGGATATAATTAGGAAACTATCACAGGGTGTTGATAAGGCTAGTTTAGAAGAATTGGTTAATGTGTATAAATCAACTCGTTCGACGGCTCATATTATATTTGGTAAATTGTTATCGAAGAAGGAGGTTCGTGAGGTTGCATCACAGATTTTGGAGCAATTAGGTGCGAGTAGAGCGCAAAGAATTTTGCAGATGGATGAGGCATCATTAATCAGGGAACTTGAGAAGGTTATAGAAAAGCCTGCACAGGTAACGGAGCGGCTTCGTAATAGATTTATTTATCTTATAAATGCGGCACGTAGCAAAATGAGGACTATGAAGGATCTTTTGAATCAGGAGTTTATAGGTTCTGGATATGCAGAAGCACGGGCTAGACATGTTATTGAATCGTTCTTAATTGAGCAACATTTGACACCAGAAATAAGGGCGAAATTCTTTAGCAGGCTTGCTGAGGAGCAGTTGATCGGGAAGTGGATAAGGAAGCCGGCTTATACGCATTTCTTCAAAGCATTAGCAGAGTTGGCGCCTGTGGAAATGGATGCAGAAGCTCTCAGATCTACTATAAAGGGCGCGCTTAATGATATTGTAGTCGGTTGGAAAAAGTTACCTACAGTTGATCCATTTAGGCCGATATCTGCTTTGTTCCAGTATGGGGGATTAGGTATCCATAGATTATTTGAGCCTACCATAGAGGGTATACGGGTAATGGGTACTACAGTACCATTTACTGTTGTTAGAGAAGGTATGAGTCCATTTAAACGGTATACGGTAACAAGTTTATTGTTTTCCCATCACTTACGACGTATATGGGGGTTTATGGATTATGTAAGCAAAGCTCCTCGCAAGTTTCCTATTATCAGACATTTGTTAAGGCGATTGGATCCTAGGTTGGCTGATACGGCGCATATTTTTCCATTTGAAACGAATACTACTGGTTGGACGGCTTCTGATATGATAAAGAATTTGTGGAAGCCGGCGGCTACATTATTAGCATTAGGTGTAGGTTATAAGGCTGTTGATACATTCTTTGATGAGAGTGGTTTATTTGAAGGAACTGCATTAGGAGAGGGGTTGACACCTGCTATACTGGATGCATATGCATTAGGTCGTCTTTCCTTGGCAAGAGTATTGGATATTGCAGGTGTAACTGATGCAGCGCGGTATTTAGAGGGATTAATGCCGGGGTCTATGACATGGTTACCGGGTGCACTATATGGCGTATGGAAGTTTGCACCTGCAGGGCCGGCGGCTTCCGCTATGGGTGCATTAATAATGGGTGCAGTTAATAAAATGTTAGCGCCATTTTTGCCTGACTTAACAAAGAGTTACGATCAGCTGAAGAGGATATATAGAGGTGAGGAGTATGTGCCTGTAAGGAGAGCAAGGTATTGGCCTTTATCTTTGACACCATGGGAAGGTTACGACATTGAATATTGGCGGCCTTCTCTATGGTTCATTGTAAGACAGCAGGCAAAATATACTCCTGATATAAGTGGTAGCAAGATACAGTCCTTATTACAGGGTGACTGGTTGTTTGGTTATAATCCATTGCGTATATTTGATCCATATGCTAAGGAAAGACAGCATTATTTCTCTAGGCCGGCGCCTCTGACACAGTTACCATTTTGGGATGTGCCTGTTATAGGACCATTTTTAGCTTTGACTGTTGGACAGGTATTGAAACCACAACAGATGATGCATACAGCCTTTTTGAAGGAGATTTACCCTGGTGAGTATGGTGTGCCGAAGGGTGAGGTTGTCACACCGGAGGATTTATCTAATCCTGATCAGTATGTATCAGCTATGCAATCTAACCAGGCTGTTGCAATGTTGATGAACAGATATACGGGGCGGGCTTACAGGCATGTCACAGGGGATATGCTTAATAGAGGTATAACGGAGACTCTTTATAGGACGATGGAGATGGCGGGTTTAAGAGGTTACCTGACATCGTTATTATTAGGAACACAGACACCGCTTAATTTCAGTAGGTACCTAGAAATGTATGGTGAGAACGAAGGGTTTTTATCTGAATACTGGAACATGGAGCTTAATGATGTAGCAGGTGGATTGTCTGAGATGATAAGAAGATTTAGACCCGACAAGCGGATAAATACAGTTAACCCTATTCCTAACCTTATGGCACAGTTTTTACCTGAAGGGGAGTATGGTGGTAGCGATTTCTTGCATGGTGACCCTTATACTAAAATTCCTATGGGTTTCATAAGATTGCCAGGGACTGGATATGAAGCAACACATAATGTAATGCATACATTTCCTGCATCGTTAAGAATGTTGGGTAAGACAGTAACAGAAATAAGGGACATTATGGCTGGGTGGGAGGATATTATTGAGGAGAGAACGGAACGGGAGCTAAATCGATTTTATGATGCTAAAAAGATTGTGCAGGGGTTGCTTGAGATATCAGGACAGAATGTTGAGATGGATGTGCAGATTTACGATCCATATAACAACATTGTGGGTACTGTTGATGCTGTTGTGAGGAGAGGGCGATTTAGACAACCTATTATTATACGTCCTGTTAGTGAGGAAGAGTTTAGGGAGCTTGTTGCCCCGAAGGAGGAGCATGCGAGTCAGGTGAATTTTGCTATGAAGTTTTTTGGTGCGAAAACAGGTAAATTGATTTATGTGAATGTGAGGTCGCCTGAGCAGATTAAAACCTACACCATCTTTTTTGATCCATCGAGGTTCAGAGAAGATATAAGTGCGTTAAAAAAAGCGAGAGAGCAGGCTGGTGAGTTATTGAGGGCAGGAGCTGTTTTTGATTATGGTCGTAGCTATAGCTGGTTTGATAGATATAGGATTTTAGCTGATGTTGCTCCTTTATCTGATCAGTATAAGCAGGCGCGTGCTATTGTATTGAAGCAATTGCAACAGGGATTTTTGCCGCAGGAGTTATGGGATGAGGTACATGAAATTGAGCGAAGGCGGCGGCTTCAACTTTTAAAGTATCCTATGTACGTGCGCCGATTTACTGGTGAAAATGTTGTTGAAACAGTACAGAAGTTGTTACACCCGCCTAGACTTACGGGTCGTGAGTTATCGCTATCTTTTAATCCATATTTAAAATCGCCTGATGAATACAGTTTACCAGAGAGGATTGTGGGTAGTATCTGGGAGACATTTACACATTTACCAACACCTTATAATAGGAAATTCTTCTTCCAGTACTCACCATCGGAGATTTATAAGTACTTCCATTTATATGATAGGGAGTATAAAGCATGGACGCGGCCTGTCGAGGATTGGGTTAAACCACAGGTTAGAACGATGCTCGCTTCCCAGGGCATTATGGAGGGTGCGGCTTCATGGGCTACAGCAGGTTATGCTATCGGTAGATTATACGGCGGGCTTATAGGTGCAGTGGCTGGATCCATATATGGATTGATACCTAAGCCGCCGATGATACCGGGGGATGTGGAGAAGGCACGCGAGGCTTATTCGTATTATGATAAATTGAAATATGCACGTAACATGCAGTTTTATGTTATGACAGGTAATAGAATATATGAGGAGCGTGCTGAACGGACCTTATTAGGTGCGAAGAACTTACGTGATTATGTAAGAGCATTACCTCGTTTTGAGCGTCCATTTACTGTAGCGTTTATGAACATAACTGATGAGAGTGAAAGAGAAAGGATAAGGCAGATTATATCACCTGAGGCGCGTCGTGCTCTAGATGCAGCATGGGCAAGACGTGAATTGCGGTATAGTGTTGAAGAGGGCGGTTATGAGGAGGTACCGAGAACACCAGCTAATTGGGCTGGTTGGATTTTTGCGATACCTGATGAGGATATTTATGTAAAGGAGCTTGAGCAGCGGGGTGTTGATCCTCTAGATTTTGGTTATGGTTATCATGGTCAGGCAGCTGCTGTACGTCGTCTATCTGAAGATTTTGCTATACCTGATCAAACTGTAGACGTCGTAAATATTATGGATGTACAGGAAACGATAGTAAGGTCATTGCAGGCGCAGGGTATTAGAGCCTCGGTGTCCATCATGGGATTTGATAATAGTAGAAGGGTTGATGTTGTTATTTATAAATAATGGCAGTTATAAGAAAAAAACATACATACCTGCGTACTTTTACACGCAGGAAGGAACGTGAGAAGGGTAATCGTTTTGCGAAATTTGGACTGGGGGTTGCTGCTCTTGTACCTATTGTTTATTTGATCAAGGGACGCGGTTTTGAGAGGTTACATGACTTTCTTAAGACCTTTGCCGAGGCTTCATATAAGAAGGAAGCGCGGGCTTCAGAAGCATCTCTATGGGCGTATGGGCCTCTAGATAAGATAAAAAAAGCTTTCATGGATAATCCATTTTTGTCAGTGCTGGGTACTGTTACCAAAAAGGAAGCACAGGGAAGGTCTGTAAGGGAGGTATTGAATAAATTAAAAGATATTGTTGAGCTTCTGCGTGAATACTATTCAGTAGCTGAAATAAGAAAGTTGTTTAATGAAGATATTGTTCCTTATGCTGATAAAGCATCCAAGCTAATTGTTGAGGAGGAGAAACAATTATTGTATAGGTATCAGTTGATGTTCGAGCGGGCGCTTCAGATTCTCACAAGGAGGATTAATGAAAAAGGATGGTTTCCATGGGACCCATTTCATTTTCGTCTTCTAAGTAAGTATTTACCACATAGCTATAAATTTGGATTATTTTATGGTACGATGCCGAGTTTTTCGGCGCCGCTATTTGAGATTTCTACAGCTGGTGGACAGTTTGCACAGATTTTTCAAAGGGAGATAAAGAATCTATCAGAAAGTGAGGTTTTACTTGGCCAACATATTGAGCAGGTTATAAAAGATTATGTAAACAAGCATGTAGTTGTGAACCCTGAGTGGGAGCTTGCTGCTAGTGAGGTATTTAAGCATCTATCAGCTGAGGAGCATTTACAGGTTCGAAATCTTGTTACAAGGATTACAGAACAAGTAGCTAAGTGGTTGCATCGTCATGCTGGTATTGATGCAACAGATCTACCTGATGTACAAGTTGTTATTAAGGCGCAACGTTATTATGACGTCCCTATA